>ERZ941671.84-NODE-84-length-53270-cov-6.844424_pt1 | contig 53270 bp, 53 predicted proteins | sample MGYA00521093_ERZ941671 | MGnify/ENA primary metagenome ERZ941671 (study PRJEB32759, sample SAMN07749878) | skin metagenome | biome: transportation; feature: city; material: polyester macromolecule | host: Homo sapiens | place: Hong Kong:MOS line | collected... | reverse complement strand
CCCTGCTCCTCGACCGCCGCTGCGATGGTCGACGAAATCTCCGACAGCCGTTCGATGGTCGTGGAGATCTCCTTGATCGCGCCGACCGACTCCTGGGTCGCGGCCTGGATGCCGGCGATCTGCTGGCCGATCTCGCCGGTCGCCTTCGCCGTCTGCTCCGCCAGCGCCTTCACCTCCGACGCCACGACCGCGAAGCCGCGGCCGGCCTCGCCGGCGCGCGCCGCCTCGATGGTGGCGTTCAGCGCCAGCAAATTGGTCTGTCCGGCAATCGTGTTGATCAACTCGACGACGTCGCCGATCCGCGCGGCCGCCTTCGACAGCTCGCTGACGCGATCATTGGTGGTGCGCGCCTGGCCAACCGCATCGCCGGCCATCCGCGCCGATTCCTGCACCTGACGGCTGATCTCGGTCACCGAGGACGACAGCTCTTCGGTCGCGGACGCAACCGAGGAGACGTTGGCCGAGGCCTCCTCGGACGCAGCGGCGACCGTGGTCGTCAGTTCCTGCGAACGTTGGGCGGTCGATGACAACGTAGAGGCTGAAGCTTCGAGCTGGGTCGAGGCCGACGACACGGTCTGCACGATCTCGCCGATCATCTGCTCGAAATTGCGGGTGATGGTGTCGACGCGGCGACCGCGCTCGATCTTGGCTTCGGCGTCGGCAGCCGCGGCTTCATCCGCCGCCTTCTTCGCGACCAGCGCCTCCTTGAACACCTGCAAGGTATCGGCCATCGCGCCGATCTCGGTCTTCTCGCCCTGGTGCGGCACGTCCGCGGTGAGGTCGCCGCGGCCCAGCGCTTGCATCGGCGTGATGATCGAAGCGATACCGGCCGAGACGTCACGAACCAGGTAGAAGCTGACACCGACGCCGATCAGGACGGCAGCGCCGAGGATCACCGCGAGCAGCATGAAAGCCGAATTGTAGCTGTCGGTGGCGTCCTGCGCGGCCTTGTCGGCCCCGGTGTTGTTGTAGGCGATGTCCTTGTTGAGGATTTCGTCCGCCTCGAGGCCGATCTTGTTCACGACCTGGGTATTGAGCTCATGCGCGTCATGGGGAATCTTGCCGACGTCCTTGCGTGACAGCTCCATCACCTGTTCGGTACCCTTGCGGTACTTGTCCCAGGTCTCGACCCATTGATTGTAGAGCGCCCGTTCCCCCGGGGACGTGATCATCGGCTCGTAGGTGGTACGGGCCTTGGCGATCATCTCGACCACGGTGACCAGCGTCTTTTCCTGCGCCAGCTTGGTTTCGGTCGTCTCGGAGAGCATGTGCTCGCGGATCACGTTGCGATAGGTGATGACGCCGGCGCGCAACTCGCCGAGCACGCGCACGCTCGGCAGCCAGTTGGTCGTGATGTCGACCGTGTTGGCGTTGATCGCCCGCATATTCCAGACGGCGAGCAGGCCCATGCCGCTCAGCGCGACAAGCAGGAACGCAACCGCGGCAATGATCTTGGCGCGGATCGAGAATTTGGCGAACATCGTGAGGTCTCTTGGGTATCGGGCCCGCGAGGTCCGATCGAATGGCTGTGGGCGCGGCGGGACGCCGCAGACATCAAAGCCAGCCCCCCTCCTTAGGTAGGGTTAATTTGCGTACCCGTTGAACTACGGAGATACCCGTTACGCTCCTGACATGATGCGCGCGAGACGTCTCACGGCATCAATGCGAGCGCATCCGAGAAAAACGCCGGGCCGCCGAAATTGCCTGATTTCAGGGCAAGGAGCATGTCGCCATCTCGCGCGCCGACCGCGCGCAAAACCGGAACGCCTGCAGCGATTTCCGCGCCGACCAGGAAGCCCGGAATGCGCAGACGATCGACCACGGCGCCTGAAGTTTCACCACCTGCGATCACCAGCCTGCGCACGCCCGACTGCACCAGCCCGTCGGCGATGTCGGCCATCGCCTGCTCGATGGCATGTCCCGCCGCATCGCGGCCATGACGGGATTGCAGAGCTGCGACCTGCTCAGGTGTCGAGCTGCTGGCGATCAGGATCGGCCGCGCGCCAAGCCGGTCCTTGGCCCAGGCCAGCGCACGCTGCGCCTCGTCCTTGCCGGCGACCACGCGCTCCGGATCAAGATGCAGCACCGGCATCACCTTCTCGGCGCTGGCGATCTGACGCAGGGTCGCTTGCGAGCAACTGCCGGCGAGGCAGGCGGCCGGGCCGCCGACCGGCGTCTCAAGCAACCTGTCCGTCGCACCAGGCTTGGCGTTGCCGGCATCGACCAGCGCGCGCGCCAATCCAAGCCCGATCCCGGAGGCGCCGACCGAGAGCCGGTGATCCAGCGCCACCTGCCCGATGGTCTCGAGGTCGCGGTCGAACACCGCGTCGATGATGGCGGCTCCGATGCCGCCCTGCGCGAGTTCGGCCAGCTTGGCGCGCACCGCGTCCGCGCCGCGGGCGAGCGTCGCCAGATCGACCAGGCCGATCTTGGTCCTGCTCTGGCGACCCAGCACGCGGACCAGGTTGGAATCGTGCATCGGATTGAGCGGATGGTCCTTCAGCGGGCTCTCGTTCAGCGGCACCGAGCCGACGAACAGATTGCCCTGGTAGACGGTGCGGCCGGTCTCCGGGAAGGCCGGCGTCACCAGCACGATCGCATCCCCGGAATCGGCGCGCAGCGCATCCATCACCGGGCCGATATTGCCGGCATCGGTGGAATCGAAGGTCGAGCAGATCTTGAACAGGATATGCCCGGCGCCGCGGCCGCGCAGCCAGCCCTCGGCGTCGCGCGAACGCGTCACCGCGACATCGGCTGCAATCGAGCGGCTCTTCAGCGACACCACGACGGCGTCGACCTCGGGCAGCGCGAGATCGTCGGCCGGCACGCCGATGGTCTGCACCGTGCGCAGGCCGGCGCGGGTCAGCGTGTTGGCGAGGTCTGAGGCGCCGGTATAGTCGTCGGCGATACAACCCAGCGACAGTTTTCCGGCTCGCGTCACGGCTTCACTCCGGCATAGGGCTTGAACCAGGCCAGACCGTCAGTGGTCTTGCCGCGCGGATTGTATTCGCAGCCGACGAAGCCGCCGTAACCGAGCCGGTCGAGCTCGCCGAACAGGAACGGATAGTTCAGCTCCTCGCCGTCGGGCTCGTTGCGCGAGGGAATCGAGGCGATCTGGATGTGGCCGATGATCGGCATCATCTCGCGCAGCCGCATGGTGACGTCGCCATGGATGATCTGGCAGTGATAGATGTCGAATTGCAGCTTGAGATTTGGAATCTTCAGCTCGTCGATCAGGTCGCGCGCGCACATGAAGTCGTTGAGGAAGTAGCCGGGCACGTTGCGCGGGTTGATCGGCTCGATCACGACGTCGAGACCATGCGGCGCGAAGAATTCAGCGGCGTAAGCCACCGATTTGCGGAACGCGGCGACGGCCTTGGCATCGCCTCGGTCGGCAATCCCCGCCATCAGATGCACCCGCTTGACACCGGTCGCTTGCGCATAGGGCAGTGCGGTTGTCAGGCTCGCTTGCAGGTCGGCGAAGCGATCCGGCAGCGCGGCGAATCCCTTCTCGCCGGCGGCCCAGTCGCCCGGCGGCAGATTGAACAGTGCCTGGGTCAGACCGGCTTCCTTCAGGCGCTTGCCGACTTCCGCGGCCGGATGGTCATAGGGAAACAGGAACTCGACCGCGGTGAAGCCGGCTTTCGCCGCCGCCTCGAAGCGGTCGAGGAACGGGACCTCGTTGAACATCATGGTGAGATTGGCGGCAAAGCGGGGCATTGCAGGATCCTCTTATTTCTCGCCGGGCAGCTTGGTGCCGGTGACCTGGGCATACATCCGCGCCACCGAGGCATCGTCGTCGCGGCCCATGCCGGCGGCCGCGGTCATCAGGAACATCTGCAATGCCGCGGCCGAGACCGGCACCGGGAAGCGCGCACTGCGCGCCATGTCCTGGATGATGCCGAGGTCCTTGACGAATATCTCGACCGCGCTGCGCGGTGCGTAATCGCCGTCGAGCACATGCGGCATGCGGTTCTCGAACATCCAGGAATTGCCGGCGGAAGCCGTGATCACCTCATAGACCTTCCTGATATCGAGGCCTTGCTTGGCGGCGAACGCGATCGCCTCCGAGGCGGCGGCGATATGCACGCCGGCCAGCAACTGGTTGATCATCTTGAACGCAGCGCCCTGCCCTGCGGCATCGCCGAGCTCGTAGAGTTTTGCGGCCATCGCATCCAGCGCCGGCCGCGCCTTGGCGAACGCCGCCGCGCTGCCCGAGGCGAGAATCGTCAGTTCGCCCTGCGCGGCGCGCTGCGCACCGCCGGAGATCGGTGCATCAAGATAATGCCGGCCGGTGGCCTCGAGTTGCTTGGCCAGCCGCCGGGCGATTTCGGGATCCATGGTCGCCGAGGAGATGAACACCGCGTCTTTCGCCAGCGTCTCGGCGACACCGTCCTTGCCGAACAGGATCGTCTCGGTCTGCGCAGCGTTGACCACGACGCTGACGACGATATCGGCGCCCTTTGCCGCCTCCGCTGGCGACGTCGTCCCCTTGCCGCCCTCGGCCTCGAAGCGCTTGACCGCATCGGCCGAGACATCGCAGCCGGTGACCTCGAAGCCTTTGCGCTTCAGCGAGGTCGCCATGCCGTATCCCATCGAGCCAAGCCCGATCACGGCGACGCGCGGCGTTGCGGAACTGGACATGCGGCGATCCCTCGAACGTTCTTTGCTGCTTTAGAGGGCTTGCCTATCACGGCTTGGCCGCGCTGCCAAAGCATGAGACAAACCGGGACATGAATGGCGCCATGAGCGAAACGGGATGAGCGAAACAAAGCTTCGTGAAGACATCTGCCGCTTCGGCCGCTCGCTGTTCGAACGCGGGCTGACGCCGGGCTCCTCGGGCAATATCAGCGTCCGGCTCGATGACGGCGGCTGGCTGGTGACGCCGACCAACGCCTCGCTCGGCTTCCTCGATCCGGCGAAAATGTCGCGGCTCGACGGCCAGGGCCGGCTGATCTCCGGCGACGCCCCGACCAAGGAGGTGCCGCTACACACCGCCCTCTACCAGACCCGCGCCACCGCCGGCGCCGTGGTGCATCTGCACTCCACCCATTCGGTCGCACTCTCGATGCTGCCCGAGATCGACCCACGCGCCGCACTCCCTCCGATGACGGCCTATTACGTGATGAAGTGCGGCCAGACCGCGCTGGTGCCGTATTATCGCCCCGGCGATCCCGCCGTCGCCGACGCGATCAGGGGGCTCGCCGGGCAATATTCATCGGTGCTGCTCGCCAATCACGGCCCGGTCGTGTCGGGCGACACGCTGGAGGCGGCGGTGTTCGCGACCGAAGAGCTGGAGGAAACCGCAAAGCTCTATCTGCTGCTGCGCGGGCTGAACCCGCGATACCTGTCACCGGAACAGGTCGCGGATCTGACGAGGGTGTTCGGGCTGACGTTGCCGGAGCACGGGCACTAGCACCCGGAAACAACTGACATCGCGAATTGGTGCGGACGACCAACAGACGCCGAGGTCGAAGCAGCCGCTCTTATCCTCGACAGGGCCGGGCGCCACCATCATTGGTGGCCCAAATCGATCAAACCCTACCAGGAGTTCGCGAAAACGGACCCCATCGCCAAAAGCGAGTTTGAAGGAATCGTAGAACAGATGTTGTTGGCCGCCGCAAAGGCCAGATCTCAATAAATGATCGTAGCTCGCATGAGCGAAGCGATATGCGGGACAGCCTGCCCCGGATGTCGCTGGCGCTCATCCGGGCTACGAAGCGACGAAGCAATCCATCCCTCCTCGTGCGCGGAACGATGGATTGCTTCGCTACGCTCGCAATGACGGTGATTACAGCCCCAGATACGCCTTGCGCACGTCCGGATTGGTGCTGATCTCGGCGGCGGTGCCCTGCATCAGCAGGCGGCCGGTTTGCAGGATGTAGGCGCGGTCGGCGATCTCCAGGCACTCAGCCATGCGCTGCTCCACGATCAGGACCGTCATGCCGGCGTCGCGGATACGCTTCACGGCCTGGAAGATCTCGTCGACCAGTTTCGGCATGATGCCCTGCGACGGCTCGTCGAGCATCAGAAGCCGCGGCCGCGTCATCAGCGCGCGGCCGATCGCGAGCATCTGCTGCTCGCCGCCGGACAGCGTCTCGGCGCGCTGGTCGAGCCGTTCGCCGAGCCGCGGGAACAGGTTGAACACCAGGTCGAGCGGCGCATCGCGATCGGCCTTGCTGCGATAGAGATAGCTGCCGAGCCGCAGATTGTCGCGCACCGAGAGCCGCGGAAACAGCCGGCGGTTCTCCGGCACGAAGGCGATGCCGCTGGCGGTGATGACGTGCTGCGGCTGGCCGTCGATGCGCTTGCCGTCGAAGGTGACCGAGCCGGAACGCCGCCGCTCGGCGCCGGCGATCGATTTCAGCAGCGTCGACTTGCCGGCGCCGTTGGCACCGGCGACGCAGACGATCTCGCCCTTGGTGACGTCGATCGACACCGAAGAGATCGCGACCAGGCCCTGATAGGCGGTGGTGACTTCACGCACCGACAGCATGACGATCCCCGAGATAGGCGGAAATGACTTCCGGATTGCGCACGACGTCCGTGGGCTTGCCCTCGACCAGCACCTTGCCGAGATTGAGCACGATGGCACGGTCAACCAGCGGCATCACGATCTCCATGACGTGCTCGACCATCAGCACGGTGATGCCGGTTGCACGCACCTTGCGCACCAGTTCGACGCCGGTTTGCGCCTCGACCGGCGTCAATCCGGTGAGCACTTCATCGAGCAGCAGAAGCTTCGGCTCGGTGGCGAGTGCGCGAGCGACCTCGAGCCGGCGCTTCTCCGACGGGACGAGATCGGCGGCGAGCTTGTCGGCGCGCGCGGCCAGGCCGCAGAACTCCAGCACCTCATAGGCCTTCTGTCGCGCGATCCGCATCTTGGTGTTGCGGATCAGCGCGCCGACGATGACGTTGTCGATCACGCTCATGGTCTCGAAGCTCTTGACCACCTGGAAGGTGCGCCCGACGCCGCGCTGGCAGCGTTCGGCTGCCGGCAGCCTTGTGACGTCCTCGCCGTCGAACAGGATCGAGCCCTGGGTCGGCGGCAGCACACCCGCGATCAAATTGAACAGCGTCGACTTGCCGGCGCCGTTCGGGCCGATCAGGCCGACGATCTCGCCACGCCCGACCGAGATCGAGACATCGCTGTTGGCAACCAGGCCGCCGAAGCGCTGCCAGACACCACGGGTTTCCAGAAGCGGGGCTCCGGACGAGGTCGTCATCGCACGGCCTCCTTGCGCGAGGAGAACACGCTGATCAGGCCCTTCGGCAGCGCCAGCGAGATCGCGACGATCAGCGCGCCATAGACGATCAGGTCGACGCCGCGGCCGGAGCCGCCGACATAGGAACGCGTCAGCTCGGTGAGCGGGATCAGGATGACGGCGCCGAGCACCGGCCCCCACAGCGTGCCGATGCCACCGAGCACCGCCGGCAGCGCCATCAACAGCGAGAATTGGAAGCCCATCACGCTTTCAGGATCGATGTAGGAAACGAACTGGGCATAGAAGCTGCCGCCGACCGCGACCAGGAACGCCGAGACCGCGGCCGCGCCCATCTTGGAATTGAACACGACGACACCGAGGCTTTCGGCCGCATCCGGATTGTCCTTCACCGCGCGCCACCAATAGCCCCATTTGGAATCTTCCAGCCACCAGGTGACCAGCCAGGCGACGCAGGCCAATGCCAGCGCGAAATAGAAGTAAGGCAGCTTCGAGCGGGCGAACTGGAATTTCAGCCAGCTGTCGCCGCGCACAGGGATGTCGATGCCGAGCGCCGCCCCCGCCCAGTCCCAGTTCTGGATCAAGAGCAGCGCGATCTCGGCAATCACGATGGTCGCGATCACGAAGTAATGGCCGCGCAGGCGGAAGCAGGGATAGCCCAGCGCCATCGCGATCACGGCGGAAATCGCCCCGCCCGCCAGCATGCCGAACCACGGCAACACACCGAACTTGGTGAACAACAGCGCGGTGGTGTAAGCGCCGAGCCCGAAATACAGCGCATGGCCGAGCGAGATCTGCCCGCAATAGCCGGACAGGATGTTCCAGCTCTGCGACAGCGCCGCATACATCAGGGTCAGCACCATGATGTTCTGGACGTAGACGTCCTTGACGAACAGCGGCACCAGCGCGGCGATGACCGCAAGGCAAAGCGCCACGACCAGGTCACGCCTGCGGCGCTGGGCGAAGTGGGTGTCCATCACATCGATCCAAACAGGCCGCGCGGGCGGATGAAGACGACTAGGAGATAGACGGCGTAGATGCCGACCGATTTCAGCGACGGCGGCAGGATCAGCGCGGTGGTCGCCTCGACCAGGCCGACGATGATGCCGCCGGCAAAGGCGCCGAACACGCTGCCGAAGCCGCCGAGCGCCACGGTGACGTAGGCGATCAGCGCGAACGAGGCGCCGACGTCGGGATAGACGTAGAAGAAGATCGCCATGATCGCGCCGGCGAGACCGACCAGCGCCGCACCGAGGCCCCAGCCGAGCGCGAACACCCGGTTCTTGTCGATGCCGACCAGCGCCACGGCGCCGGCATCCTCGCGGGTCGCCTCCAGTGCGCGGCCGAAATCGGTGCGATGGATGAAGAAGTACAGCGCGACGAAGGCCGCGATCGACAGCATCGCGCCGATCAACTGCGGTTCCGGCAGATAGATGCCGGCGATCGATATCGTCTTGCCGCCGACCCAGGAATTGGTGACGCTGCGGTAGTCGGGCGTGAAGAAGAACTGGGCCAGCCCCCGCATCACGATCGCCAGGCCGAAGGTCGAAAAGATCTGCACCATGCCGGCATTGGCCTTGGCCCGCATCGCGAAGCGGACGATCAGCAGATAGACCACCGCGCCGAACACGAACAAGGCCGCGGCGACCAGCGGCGCCGCCAGCAAGGGATCGATCGCGAAGAACGCGAACAGGAAGAAGGTCACGTACATCGCGATCATCAGGAACTCGCCGTGGGCGAAGTTCACGACGTCCATCAATCCGAAGATCAATGCGAGCCCGGCGGCGATCAATCCGTAGAGCAGCCCCATCAAAAGGCCGCTCGCCAGACTCTGGATAATGGTCTCGGCTGTCACCGCTGCGCCCCGGTCAACGTATGGCCCCAACGTCGTCCTGGCGAGGGCCAGGACCCATAACCACAAATGCATGGGGAGAAAACACAACAGCCAATCATCGCAAAACGCCTGCCTGTGGTTAGCGACGAGTGCAAGCACTCGCGCGGGGGTCCCGGGTCGCGCTTCGCTTACCCGGGACGACGAGCGGAGAGTGGTCGACCGATCAGCTGTTCATCGGCCAGATCGCCTCGGAGACCGCGGCCTGTTCCGGGAAGATCGTCACGAAGTTCTTCGCCGCATATTGCAGCAGCACGGGATCGGCGAAGTTGTTCTGCCCCATCTCGTCGAACTTGACGCGTCGCCACGGCATGATGGTCACGTCGCCCGGCATGTCGGTCGCCACCAGTGCCTCACGGATCTTCTCGCCGTCGGTCGACTTGGCGCGGTTGATGGCGTCGGCCATCACGATCAGGCCCATGAACTGGCGCGACGAATAGTCGTTGAAGTCCTTGCCGGACTTGGCGCGGTACATCTCGTTGATGAGACCGACCATCGGCCGCTTCTTGGCGAGGTCGAGCGAGAAGCTGCCGCGCGAGATCACGCCTTCGAGCTTGTCGCCGACCGCATCATAGGTCGCCTTCTCCGAGAAGCCAGCGTCCTGCGCCATGATGTTCTTCGGCTTGTAGCCGAGTTCCGCCATGGTCTTGACCAGCAGGATCGCGTCGGTGGTGTAGCTCGACGGCATCAGCACGTCGGCATTCGCCGCCTTGAGCTGCTGCACCTCGGCGGTCAGCGACGGCGAGTTGGCGCGGTACTTGATGTCGCTGACGATCTTGTAGCCGCGCTCGGCGGCGAGCTTGGTCTGGGCGTTGGCCGAATCGGTGCCGAAGATGGTGTCCTCGTGGAACAGCGCCAGCGTCTCGATCTTCTGGCCCTTCTTCTTCATCGCATCGAAGAAATCGAACATCGCGGTCGAGAACATCTCGTCATGCGGCGAGGCGCGGAAATAATACTTCAGGCCGCGGCGATGCAGGCTCGGCGAGGAATTGTCGGCCGAGATGAACGGGACCTGGTAGCGCTCGCAGGTCTGGCTGACGGTGACGGCGACCGCGCTCTGATAGGTGCCGACGACGGCGCAGACCTTTTCCTGGGTGATCAGGCGCTCGGTCTCGGCGCGGCCCTTCTGCGGATCGGCCTGGTGGTCGGCGAACACCAGCTTGACCTTGGCGCCGCCGAGCCCGGACAGGCCCTCGCCCTTGGCGAGCGGCAGCGCGAAATCGTAGTTCTTGTTGATGATGTCGGCCGCGGTGTTGAAGGCATGCTGCGCGTCGACGCCGATCGCGGCGCTGGAGCCGGACAGCGGATAGATCACGCCGATTGCCACTTCGCTTGTTTGCGCGCGCGCGGCGATCGGACCGAGCGCGGCGGCGGCAGTGGCACCCAGCAATACGTTACGGCGAGAGATCGTCATTGAAATTTCCCCTTCAGCTTTGTTCTTATCGATGTGACGCTTGTAGCGCGCAGTAAAGCCTCAATGAATTGCACGAATTGCCTATTCAGAGCACAGCGAGCTGCCTGTTCCTGAGATCGGTCACCAGCATCAGCCCCGGCGAATGCGTGATCGCGAACGGCAGCTTCGCACTTGCGATCACCGATTGCGGCGTGACGCCACAGGCCCAGAACACCGGGATCTCGTCGTCGGCGACCGGCACCGCGTCGCCATAGTCCGGCTTGGCGAGATCCTCGATGCCGATCGCATGCGGATGACCGAGATGGACCGGCGCGCCGTGCACCGACGGAAAGCGCGAGGTGATCTGCACCGCGCGGATCGCATCCGCCGGCTTGAACGGGCGCATCGACACCACCATCGGTCCCTCGAACGGCCCCGACGGCTGGCAGGCGATGTTGGTCCGGTACATTGGCACACGCAGGTTGCGTTCGATGTGACGGATCGGCAGCCCGTCATCCAGCAGCGCCTCTTCGAACGAATAGGAGCAGCCGAGCACGAAGGTGACGAGATCGTCGCGCCAGTATTTGGTGATGTCGGTCGGCTCGTCCGCCACCTCGCCATCGCGCCAGACCCGGTAGCGCGGCACGTCGGTGCGGATGTCGAGGTCGAGGCCGAGCGCGGGAATCCGCGGATCGCCGACGTCGGACATGCCGATGATCGGGCACGGCTTCGGATTGAGCTGGCAGAACCGGTGGAAGGCGCCGGCGAGCTTTTCCGGCAGGATCGCGAGATTGCCCTGGACGAAGCCGTTGGCGAGACCGGCCGTGGTGGCCGAGGCCGTGCCGTTGCGGCTGGCGCGCCGCGCCGCGACGCTCGCAAGCACCTGACCGTCCTGAGATCGCTGCACTGCCGCAAAAACAGTCATGGGAGCCTCCTGCCCATAATCTCGACAAGGACAAACCAACACCACGCGTGATATAATGTCTAATCGTCCTTTCTAATCAAAATCGATAAATCAGATTTATCGATCGGGAACACGCTTCCAATGACGGACTTCCGCTCGATCGAAACCTTCCTCTGGGTCGTCAAGCTCGGCAGCTTCCGCGGCGCCGCCCAGCGGCTCAACACCACCCAGCCGGCGATCTCCCAGCGCATTGCCCAGCTCGAGCGCGAGATGGGCGTCAAGCTGTTGAACCGCGACCACCGGATCGCTTCGCCGACGCCGAGCGGACGGCTGATGATGACCTATGCCGAGAAGCTGATCGGGCTGCGCTCCGAGATGATGGCCGAGGTCGGCGACCGTTCGGCGATGCGCGGCGCGCTGCGGCTCGGTGTCGCGGAGACCATCGTGCACACCTGGCTGCCGCGGCTGGTCAAGAGCGTCAACGAGATCTACCCGAACCTGTCGCTGGAGATCGAGGTCGACATCACGCCGAACCTGACGCCGCGGCTGCTGGCGCAGGAGATCGAACTCGCCTTCGTGCTCGGACCGGTCTCGGCGTCGGGCGCGCACAACCACGTACTGTGCGATTATCCGATCGGCTTCCTGGCGAGCCCATCGCTCGGCCTCGGCGCCGGCCCGGTGGCGCGGCAGGACCTGGCGCGGTTTCCGATCATCACCTTTCCGCGCAAGACCCAGCCCTACGAGACCGTGCGCGCCTTGTTCAACGCGCCCGATCTGCCGCCGATCCGATTGCACGCCTCGACCTCGCTCGCGACCGTGATCCACATGGCCAATGAGGGCCTTGGCATCGCGGTGATCCCGTCGGCGATCGTCGAGAACGAATTGGCCGACGGCCGCCTGCAACTGCTCGACACCGACCTCAAGCTGCCGCCGCTGACCTTCACCGCGAGTTGGCTCGCCTCCCCCGACGCAGTCGCCATCGAGCGCGTCGCCAACCTCGCCCGGCAGATCGCGCAGGCGAGCGTGGCGGTTGACGGCGCGAGAGTGGAGCGTCATTGAACAAGAGCCGGATAACATGACCGTCATTCCGGGACGATGCGCCAGCATCGCGCTCTGATGTGCTATGGCACATCTCCGGAATGACCGCTGGAAATGGACTGACGACATGAGCCGAGCCGTAACCAACCTGCAAATCGATTCCGCCCGCCTCTGGGGCACCATCCACGAAACCGCGCAGTTCGGTGCGACACAGAAGGGCGGCGTGCGACGGCTGACCCTGAGCGCCGAGGACAAGCAGGTGCGCGACTGGTTCCGCAAGGCATGCGAAGAGGCCGGCCTCGAGGTGCAGGTCGATGCGCTCGGCTCGATGTTCGGCCTGCGCAGGGGCCGTGACATGTCGAAGCCGCCGATCGGCGTCGGCTCGCATCTCGACACCCAGCCGACCGGCGGCAAATATGACGGCATCCTCGGCACGCTGGCTGCGCTCGAAATGGTGCGCACGCTGAACGGCGCCGGCATCGAGACCGAGCTGCCGATCTGCATCTGCAACTGGACCAATGAGGAAGGCTCGCGCTTCGCACCGGCGATGATGGCCTCGGCGGCTTATGTCGGCGATTTCACCACCGACGACATCTTGTCGCGCAAGGATGCCGAGGGCGTCACGGTAGCGCAGGCGCTGGACTCGATCGGCTATCGCGGCGACGCCCCGGTCGGCCGCCAGAAGTTCACCAGCTTCGTCGAGCTGCATATCGAACAGGGCCCGATCCTGGAGGCCGAGGGCAAGACCATCGGCGTGGTCGATTCCGGCCAGGGCGTGCTGTGGTACGACGGCAAGATCACCGGCTTCGAGAGCCATGCCGGCTCGACCCCGATGCCGCTACGCCGCGATGCGCTGGCGACGCTGTCGGAGATCGTGCTGGCGATGGAAAGCATCGCCAGGAAGCACGGCCCGAAGGCGGTCGGCACCATCGGCGAGGCCGTGATCGCCAATCCGTCGCGCAACGTCATCCCCGGCGAGATCGCCTTCACGGTGGATTGCCGCAGCGCCGACGCGGCGATCATGGATGCGCTGGACCACGACCTGCGCGCCGCGGTCGCCGAAATCGCCGCAAAGCGCAAGGTCGAGGTTCAGCTCGATCTGGTCTGGCGCAAGGCACCGACGCATTTCGATCCCAAGCTGGTCGACGCAGTCGAGAACGCCGCAACGCAGCTCGGCTATTCGCATCGCCGCATCACCTCCGGCGCCGGCCACGATGCCTGCAACCTCAACACGGTGATGCCCGCCGCGATGGTGTTCGTGCCCTGCAAGGACGGCATCAGCCACAACGAGCTGGAAGACGCCACACAGACCGATTGCGCCGCCGGCGCCAATGTCCTGATGCATACGGTGCTGGCGCTCGCCGGCGTCGCGTCCTGATCGTCTGATCCCCCTTACTTGGAGTTCCCTTGGAGGTGCCCATGCGCGCAGTGTTCGTCGACGCCAATGAATCGCTCGCCGTCATCACGGAGCGCCTGGAAAAATCCGGCGATCCCGCGATGCGGATCAACCGCAACCCGGACATCAAGTCCGAGGACTATCCGGCCGTGCTCGACGGCGCCGAGATCGCGGTGGTCGATCACACCGCGCTGCCGACCGACGTCGCGAAGAGGTGCGCCGGCCTGAAGCACGTCGTGTTCCTCGGCACCGGCGCACGCAGCTACATGAACCCGGAAGAGCTTGCCGAGCTCGGCATCGCCGTGCATCTGATCAAGGGCTATGGCGATACCGCGGTCGCGGAGTCGGCGATCGCGCTGATGTGGTCGTCGGCGCGGGTGATCGCGCAGATGGACCGCGAGATGCGCGCCGGCAATTGGCTGCGCGAGGACGGCATGCAGCTTACCGGCAAGACGCTCGGTCTAGTCGGCTTCGGCGGCATCGCCGCCGAGGTCGCCCGTATCGCGCTCGGCAGCGGCATGAAGGTGATCGCCTGGAACCGGTCGCCCAAGAGCCATCCGGGCGTCGAATTCACCGAGCTCGATACCGTGCTGGCGAACAGCGACGTGGTCTCGATCCATCTGCTGTTGAACGACGAGACCCGCGGGATGATCACGCGCGACAGGATCGCGAAGATGAAGCAGGGCGTGGTGCTGATCAACACCGCGCGCGGCGCCATCGTCGACGAGCAGGCGATGATCGTTGCGCTCAACTCGGGCCACATTCGCCACGCCGGCCTCGACGTCTACAACATCGAGCCGCTGCCCAAGGATCATCCGCTGACGAAAATCCCGAACGTGACGCTGTCGGCGCACTCCGCATTCCGCACGCCCGAAGCGAGCGAGAACCTGATCCATGCGGCATGGGAGCATTGCCGACGGATCGTGAAGAAGTAATCGTAGGATCGTAGGGTGGGTTAGCGAAGCGTAACCCACCGATCTTGCGGCCGCGGAAGATGGTGGGTTACGCCTTCGGCTAACCCACCCTACGCATTATCCCCCGACTTGGTCCGATTGTCTTATCGGTCCATGGCGTCCGCGTTGAATGTCAACAGTCGGCGGTTCATTCCCGCGGATGGTTACCAAAATTCGAGCATCGCCTATGCGGAACCACCAGACATCGTCGTCCATTTGCTCGATATGCAGCCACTGATCGACGACAAGCTCATCGAAAATCCCTTGGTTCTCAAATTCTATGCTTCTGCCTTGCTCGTGAGCAAGGACGCGCCATCGCCCACCCGGCTTGTTGATCGATTCCGTCCCCATGTCGATGCTCTTTGGCTCGTGTTGCAGCTAGCGTCTTCCTCCCTTCTCCCCTTGTGGGAGAAGGTGGTGCGGACGCAGTCCGCGTCGGACGAGGGGTTCTCTCCGCGGATAGAGACCCCTCACCCCGCTTCGCTGCGCGAAGCGACCCTCTCCCACAAGGGGAGAGGGTGAAGCCAACTAATCCACCATCTCCGCGACCGCCTTGCCGCATGCCGTCGTATCGGCGTTGCCGCCGAGGTCGCGGGTGCGCAGGGTGCGTTCGCCCAGCGTCCGCTCGATCGCGCCGACGATGGCGGCCGCCGCCTGCTTCTCGCCGAGATGCTCCAGCATCATCGCGCCCGACCAGATCATGCCGATCGGGTTGGCGATGCCTTGGCCTGCGATGTCGGGCGCCGAGCCGTGCACCGGCTCGAACACCGAGGGGAAGTCGCCTTCCGGATTGATGTTGCCCGACGGCGCGATGCCGATCGTGCCGGTGCAGGCCGGCCCGAGGTCGGACAGGATGTCACCGAACAGGTTGGAGCCGACCACGACGTCGAACCAGTCCGGATGCAGCACGAAGTTCGCGGTGAGAATGTCGATGTGGTACTTGTCCCACTTCACGCCGGGATATTTCTTGGCCATTGCCTCCACGCGCTCGTCCCAATAGGGCATAGTGATGGAGATGCCGTTCGACTTGGTCGCCGAGGTCAGATGCTTCTTCGGCCGCGACTGCGCGAGATCGAACGCGAATTTCAGGATGCGATCGACGCCGGTGCGGGTCATCACGGTCTGCTGCGTGACGAATTCACGGTCGGTGTCCGGGAACATGCGGCCGCCGACCGAGGAATACTCACCCTCGGTGTTCTCGCGCACCACCCAGAAATTGATGTCGCCGGGCTTGCGGCCCGCCAGCGGCGACGGCACGCCGGGCATCAGCCGCACCGGGCGAAGGTTGACGTACTGGTCGAACTCGCGGCGGAACTTGATCAGCGAACCCCACAGCGAGATGTGATCCGGGATCTTGGCCGGCCAGCCCACGGCGCCGAAATAGATCGCGTCGTGTTTGCCGATCTTGTCCTTCCAGTCGGCCGGCATCATCTCGCCGTGCTTCTCGTAATAGTCGTAGGAGGCAAAGTCGAAATGGTCGAACTTGAGGTCGACGCCGTGCTTCTTGGCGGCCGCCTCGATGACGCGCAGGCCCTCGGGCATCACTTCCTTGCCGATGCCGTCGCCGGGAATGACCGCAATCCGATACTGCTTTTTGCTGCTCATCGAGAACACCCTTGTGATTTGCCCGGCCGGCAATGCCGCCTATCCTGATCGCCCTGCAATGGACCAAACTTCGCACGAGCGCAACGCTGCAGTGCAGTGTTGACCGCCGCGCGACCCTGCCCCACCAAATACGCTGACATTCGTTCCTCATACCAAGCGAGACATCCCATGGATCTGCATCTGCGCGGCAAGCGTGCCCTGATCACCGGCGCCTCCAAGGGCATTGGCGCGGCCGCCGCCGAAGCCTTTGCCGAGGAAGGCGCCAACCTGCTGCTCGCCGCGCGCAATGGCGACCAGCTCAAGGCGCTCGCCCAGCGGCTGCGTTCCGCGCACCAGATCGATGCCGCGACCAGCGTCGTCGACCTGCGCAAATCCGAAGACCTGGCGCGGTTGGCAAAGGAAGCCGCCGACATCGATATCCTGGTCAACAATGCCGGCGACATCCCCGGCGGCTCGATCGACAAGATCGACGAGGCGACCTGGCGGCACGCCTGGGAGCTCAAGGTGTTCGGCTACATCAACCTGACGCGCGCGATCTATACCCAGATGAAGGCACGCGGCGGCGGCGTCATTGTCAACGACATCGGCGCGGCCGGCGAGAAGTTCGACGCCAACTACATCTGCGGCAGCGCCGGCAATGCGGCGCTGATGTCGTTCACCCGCGCGCTCGGCGGCAAGAGCCTCGCCGACAACATCCGCGTCGTCGGCATCAACCCCGGCCCCGTCGGCACCGACCGCCACGTCACCCTGCTCAAGACCCGCGCCAAGAACCAGTTCGGCGATGAGAACCGCTACAAGGAATTCCAGAAGGGCCTGCCGCTCGGCCGCCCCGCGCATGCGCGCGAGATCGGCGACCTGATGGCGTTCCTGGCGTCCGATCGCGCGGGCTACACGTCGGGTGTGATCTACACGGTCGATGGCGGGCTGACGTCGGGGTGGGGTTAGGCTCTCTCCGCGTCATTGCGAGCCAACGGGTCGCGCGAACGCGCGCCCGATGACAGGCTCCGCGAAGCAATCCATGCTTCAGCATGTGCGGAGCGATGGATTGCTTCGTCGCTTCGCTCCTCGCAATGACGGCTTAGGTCGCCGTCCGCTCGAACAACTGCCGGATCAGCGTCGTGATCCGGCCCTGCGGCGCCTGCATCTCGTGCATGATCGAGAAGTGATCGGCGCCGGCGATCTCCTCATAGGTAACCGGCAAGCCGTAGCGGGCGCGATGGCCGGCGAAATCGGCAGTCTGCTTGCGCAGCAGCGGCAGCTCGGCGCTGCCGACCACCAGCGACAGCGGTTTTGCCGTACCGCCTTGTTGCATCATCGGCGAATTGCGCCGCGAGGCGGCTTCATCGAGCCTGAGCTTCTCGTTGAGGTAGGAGTGCCTGATCGGCTCGAGGTCATAGATGCCCGAGATTGCCATGCCGGCCCGGACATGGGCGTTCGACAGCGCCATCGATGTCAGGTGACCGCCAGCCGACCAGCCCGATACCACGATGGCCTCGACGGCGGCACCGAGTGTGGACAATTGCCCGGCAAGAAAATCGATGCCGACATGGACCTCCGCGACGATATCGTCGAGCGTCGCATCCGGCGCCAGCGTGTAGCCGATCAGCGCGACATTGATGCCATGCGCCATCGGTCCCTCGGCAAAGATCGTGAACACCTCCTTGGCACGGGTCTGCCAATAGCCGCCGTGGACGAACAGCAGCGTCGGCGCGCCGTCGCGGACTTTCAGGAAATCGATCCGGTTGCGCTCACGCGGTCCATATCGCAGGTCGATATGGTCGGGATGTAGCTGCCGCAGCGCCGCCGAGCGCTGCTCCCAGCCGGCAGCGATCTCGGCACTGCCCTTGACGGCGACGCCGTTGTTCAAGCCGAGGTCGCGCTCCTGCTGGCTCATCGCGCGCCAGTCCAGCGCGGAAAACAACGCTGCCATCCCTGCCCCTTCGGTTCGCGTCGCATTGCCACGACGGCAGGAAATGTTCTACAGCACAAGGAAACGTAAGGCATAGGAGCAACGGCGCATGGCTGATCAGGGCTTGGTGAAGGAAACGGCTTGTGCCGTCGTCGACAAACTGAAAGCCGGTGACGTCACGCCGCTCGATCTGCTCGACGTGCTGGAGAAGCGCATCGCCGAGGTCGACGGCAAGGTCAACGCGCTGCCGACCCTGTGCTTCGATCGCGCCCGGAGCCATGCCAGGGCGCTGATGCAGAAGCCGGCCAGCGAACGCGGCCTGCTCGCGGGCCTGCCCGTTCCGATCAAGGACCTCACCGCCGTCTCCGGCGTGCTGACCACCCTGGGCTCGCCGATCTTCAAGGACAATGTCCCGGCAAAGTCGGACATCCTGGTCGAGCGCATCGAGCAGAACGGCGGCGTGATCTACGCCAAATCGAACACGCCGGAATTCGGTGCTGGCGCCAACACCTTCAACGAAGTGTTCGGCCCGACCCGCAATCCCTGGGACACGTCACGCTCGGCGGCCGGCTCCTCCGGCGGCGCCGCAGCGGCGCTCGCCAGCGGCACCGCGTGGCTCGCGCACGGCTCCGACATGGGCGGCAGCCTGCGCAACCCAGCGAGCTTCTGCGGCGTCGTCGGGCTGCGGCCGTCGATCGGACGCGTCGCGCAGACGCCGAAATTCGGCGTCGATCGCACGCTCGGCCAGCAGGGACCGATGGCGCGCAATGTCGAGGACCTCGCGCTGCTGCTCGACGCGATGGGCGGCGAGCACGCCGCTGACCCGCTGTCGCTGCCCACGCTGCCGGCATCGTTCCTCTCGGCGGCGCGCTCGAACCGGAAGCCGAAGCGCATCGCCTACTCACCCGATTTCGGCATCACGCCTGTCGATCCCGAGGTCAAGGCCGTGACCCGCAAGGCGGCCGAGCGTTTCACCGAAGCCGGCGCGATCGTCGAGGAGGCATCGCCCGATTTCAGCGAAGCCCATGAATGCTTCCACGTGCTGCGCGCCTTCGACTTCGCGATCAGCAAGGCCGAATTGCTGCGCACCAAGCGCGACCAGCTCAAGCCGGAGGTGATCTGGAACATCGAGGAAGGGCTGAAGCTCACCGTCGAGAAGCTCGAGCGCGCCGAGGCGCAGCGCGTCGCAATCACCACGCGGGCGCTCGAATTCTTCGACAAGTACGACCTGCTGCTGGCACCTGCGACCATCGTCGCGCCGTTCCCGGTCGAGCACCGCTACGTCGCCGAATGCGACGGCAAGAAATTCGACAATTACGTCGAATGGCTCGGCATCGTCTATGCGATCACGCTGGCTTGCTGCCCGGCGCTGTCGCTGCCCTGCGGCTTCACCGCGTCGGGCCTGCCGGTCGGGCTGCAAATGGTGGCCAAGCCACGCGCCGAGGCACAGCTGCTGGCCGGCGCGAAGGTGCTGGAGGATATTCTTGGCGTGCGCGGCACCACTCCGATCGATCCGCGGCCGCCGAGGTAAGGCGGCCTACGCCTTATCTTCCGTCGCCTGCAGCGCGACCGACAGTGCGAGCTTGGTCTGCTCGACGATCTCGTCCATCAGCTCCTCGCGGCTGATCTGACCGACCTCGCCGGTGAGCAGGCCCTGTTCGGCGAGCATCACGATGCCGTGCAGCCCGGCCCAGATCTTCAGCGCCTGCCGTTCGCGCAACAGCCCGACCGCCGGCGCCTCGAACGACTCGATCAGCAGCGCCAGCGTTTCCATTGCCGCAACGTGCAGCTCGCTGCCGACCGGCGCGCAGGCCATGGTTCGGGACGCGAACATCAACCGGTAGATGCCGTGGCGCTCGAGCCCGAAGGCGAGCGCGGCCTGGGCAAAGCGCGACAGCTTCGAGCCCTTGCCTGGCAGCTCGATCGCCTCGCGCATGATCACGTTGAACTGCCGGAACGCCTCCGCGGTCACCGCCTCCAGCAGCGCCTCGCGGTCGGCGAAGTGCCGGTATGGCGCCGGTTGCGAGACGCCGAGCTGCTTGGCCAGCGCCTTGATGCTGATCGCTTCCGGCCCGCCAAGCTCGACCTCGCGCAGCGCGGCCTGGATCAGGGCCTCGCGGAGGTCGCCATGGTGGTAGGTCTTGAACGGCTTACGAACGATTTGTCCCATTGCGGCAATGATCGCTGAATTTTCGCTTGACGCGCAAGCACGACGATAATGTAATATGCTATAACTTGGCGATCCGGTTAAGAGGCTGGCCGCCCAAGCAAGCTAGAACTTGCATAAATTGAAATGGGGAACCCGGCGCGCCCCGCTGCGCGCCAGAGCCGAGGGAGAGCGCTTGCATGTCCAAGCTCAGAATCCGCGTCGACCAGGATAAATGCCAGGGTCACGCCCGCTGCAAATCACTCGCCCCTGAACTGTTCGAGCTCGACGAATACGGCAACGCCCATGAAGTGGGCGACGGCACCGTCCCCGCCGGGCTCGAGGACAAGGCCTGGCTGGCGCAGACCAATTGCCCGGAAATCGCGATCGAAGTCACCGAGGAATAGCGCAGGCCAACCGGGAATGGCCACCGCGCCGCCCGTTTGCACCGACCCGCATTTGATCGAACGAGAAGGAAACGAGCTGATGTCCGATTCCCCGTCCGCGAGCTATCTGCCCGAGCATCCCCCGGTCACCGACTGGGTCCATGATTTCGACCACACTGACCCGGTCTGGACCGACGACCCGTTCCCGATCTGGGAGACGCTGCGCGCGGCCTCGCCGGTGGTGCACACCGAGCGCTTCCTCGGCTGCTACATGCCGACCACCTACCAGGCGGTGAAGGAGATCGCCTACGACACCGAGCATTTCTCCTCGCGGCGCGTCATCGTGCGCGACGTCCGCCCCGAGATCTCCGCCCGCGCGCCGCCGATCACCTCCGATCCGCCGGAGCACAAGCCGGCCAAGCAGGTGCTGCTGCCGCCGTTCACGCCGGATGCGATGAAGCGGCTGGAGCCGCGGGTGCGCGCGATCTGCAACGAGCTGATCGACGAGTTCATCGCCGACGGCCATTGCGACGCCGCGGCGCGCTACACCAAGCACATCCCGGTGCGCGCCATCGCGCACATGCTGGGAATTCCCGAGAAGGACGGCGACCTCTTCATCAAATGGATCCACCAGATCCTCGAGCTCGGCATCAGGAACGAAGAGGAGCTGATGAAGGGCGTGCGCGAGATGACCGGCTATTTCATGGCCCATCTCGAGCAGCGCAAGCTTCAGCCGGGCGACGATCTGATCTCGCAGCTGCTGCGGGCCAAGGGTCCCGGCGGCCAGCCGCTGACCGACGAGCACGTGCTCGGCTCGCTGCGGCTGCTCTTGATCGCCGGCATCGACACCACCTGGAGCGCGATCGGCTCTTCGCTATGGCACCTCGCCAGGACGCCGGCCGATCGCGAGCGCCTGGTCGCGGAGCCGGCGCTGATCCCGATCGCGATCGAGGAATTCCTGCGCGCCTACTCGCCGGTGACGATGGCGCGCGAGGTGATGAAGGAGACCACGATCTCCGGCTGCCCGGTCAAGCCCGGCAACATGGTGCTGCTGTCCTTCCCCGCGGCCAACCGTGACCCCGCGATGTTCCCCGATGCAGACAAGGTGGTGATCGACCGCAAGGAGAACCGCCACGCCGCCTTCGGCCTCGGCATCCACCGCTGCGTCGGTTCCAACCTGGCGCGGATGGAGATGCAGGTTGCGATCGAGGAATGGCTGAAGCGGATTCCGGATTTCCGCCTCGACCCGGCCGGCAAGGTCACCTGGTCGGAAGGCACGGTGCGCGGTCCGCGTCAACTGCCGGTTCTGTTCGGCAAGAACGCCTGAGGAGCAGGACGGCAGTTACATCGCCTACCCCAATGAGGTAGCTTCCCCGGAATCGAACTGACGAGTCCGGGAGGTTAGCCTATGACCGATCAAACCGCTCAACCCGCGAGCGATCATCTCGACATCCACGACGTCGAGCGGCGGGTGAAGGCGATCTTCATCGGCTCGGTCGGCAATCTCGTCGAGTGGTACGACTTCTACGCCTATACCGCGTTCGCGCTGTACTTCGCGCCGGCGTTCTTCCCGCACAGCGACCCGGTGGTGCAGCAGCTCAATGCCGCGGTGCTGTTCGCCGCGACCTTCCTGATGCGCCCGCTCGGCGGCTGGCTGTTCGGCTTCATCGCCGACCGCTACGGCCGGCGGCTGTCCTTGACGCTCTCGGTGGTCTGCATGTGCTTCGGCTCACTGATCATCGCGGTGACGCCGACCTACGAGACCATCGGCTTTGCGGCCCCTGCGATCCTGGCGCTGGCGCGGGTCATCGAGGGCCTGAGCCTCGGCGGCGAATATGGCGCCAGCGCCACCTATCTCAGCGAGGTCGCCGACCCCAAGCACCGCGGCTTCTATTCGAGCTTCCAATACGTCACGCTGATCGGCGGCCAGCTCACCGCGATCATCGTGCTGCTGTTGCTGCAAAAGGTGTTCCTGACGCCGGATGAATTGAGGGCCTGGGGCTGGCGGATTCCGTTCGTGATCGGCGCCATGCTCGCGATCATCGCAGCGGTGATGCGGCGCGGCCTGCACGAGACCGAGGCGTTCGAGGAGGCCAAGAAGGTCTCCAAGCCGACCGGCTCGATTGTCGGCCTGTTGAACTATCCGCGCGAATTGCTGCTGGTGGTCGGCCTCACCGCCGGCGGCACCGCGGCGTTCTACACCTTCACCACCTACATGCAGACCTTCGTGAAGCTGTCGGTCGGCCTCACCGAGGACCAGACCACCTTCGTGATCTTCGGCTCCCTGATCTTCGCAACCTTCTTGCAGCCGATCTACGGCGCGCTGTCCGACCGCATCGGCCGCAAGCCGCTCTTGATCTTCTTCGGCGTAGTCGGCACGCTGGCGACGGTCCCGATCCTGACCGCGCTGAAGGACACCAAGTCGCCATTCACTGCGTTCTTGCTGATCTGCGCCGCCTGGATCTTCGTCGCCGGCTACACCTCAATCAACGCGATCGTGAAGGCCGAGCTGTTCCCGACCAATGTCCGCGCACTCGGCGTCGGCCTGCCCTACGCCATCACGGTGTCGATCTTCGGCGGCACCGCGCCGGCGGTCGCGCTCTATTTCAAGAGCATCGGACACGAGGATTGGTTCTACTATTACCTCAGCGGCATGATCTTCCTGTCGCTCCTGATCTACTCGACCATGCGCGACACCAAGCACGAATCCGCGATGCATCGCCACGAATGACGGCCGGACGCCATGACCGACGATCACGAACCGCCCGAGAGCAAGCTGACCCGTAGCAAGCAGCGCTGGGCGCGCGAAGGCAAATTCATCACCGGCAAGATCACCCGGCCGGACGAGGCGCGCCTGCCGCCGGGCCAGCATCTGACCGCCGACTGGCCGGTGCTCGATCTCGGGCTGCTGCCCAAGGTCACCCGGGAGCGCTGGTGGCTCGATGTCTACGGCGCGGTGGAGCAGACGATCTACTGGACCTGGCCGCAATTCATGGCCCAGCCGCAGACGCAATTCGTCTCCGACATCCATTGCGTCACCACCTGGTCGCGTTACGACAACCAGTGGGAGGGGCTCGCCACGCGCGACCTGCTCGCCGCCTGCCGGCCGCGCGCGGACGCACGATTCGTCGCGCTGCATTGCTATGACGGCTACACCACCAACCTGGCGCTGGAGGATTTCGCCGCCGAGGACGCGCTGCTCGCCCATAGCTGGTCGGGCAAGCCACTGGATAAAGAGCATGGGGGCCCGGTGCGGCTGGTGGTGCCGCATCTCTATTTCTGGAAGAGCGCCAAATGGCTACAGCGCATCGAATTCCTGACCGCGGACGCGCCCGGCTTCTGGGAGGTGCGCGGCTATCACAATCGCGGTGATCCCTGGGCCGAACAGCGCTATTCTGGCGACTGACAACCAGCAACGACGATGGAGCCCGCCCATGCCGCACGAACGCTTTCAATTCACCGGTGTCGGCGGCCATCAGCTGGCCGCGGCGCTTGATACGCCGGATGGCCCGATCAAGGCCTATGCGCTGTTCGCGCACTGCTTCACCTGCGGCAAGGACGTGCTGGCGGCAAAGCGGATCGCGACGGCACTGGCCGCCAAGGGCATCGCAACGCTGCGGTTCGACTTCACCGGGCTTGGCTCCAGCGAGGGTGAGTTCGCCAACTCGACATTTTCCTCCAACGTCGCCGATCTGGTCCGCGCCGCCGACCATCTACGCGAGACACGCAAGGCGCCCGCGCTGCTGATCGGCCACAGCCTCGGCGGCGCCGCGATCCTGGCGGCCGCCGGCCAGATCCCCGAAGCGAAGGCGGTCGCCACCATCGCCGCGCCGTCCGATCCGGTCCATGTGACGCATCTCTTCAAGGACCGCATCGAGGACATCCGCGCGCAGGGCGAAGGCGAGGTGTCGCTCGCCGGCCGACCGTTCCGCATCAAGCGCGAATTCCTCGACGACGTCGCCGAGCAGAATTTGATGGCGCAGGTGAAGCAGCTGCACAAGGCGCTGCTGGTGATGCATTCGCCGACCGACGACACCGTCGGCATCGACAATGCCACCAACATCTTCATCGCGGCGAAGCATCCCAAGAGCTTCGTCTCGCTTGCCGGCACCGATCACCTGCTGAGCGGCAAGCAGGACGCCGCCTATGTCGCCGACGTGATCGGCGCCTGGGCGCAGCGCTACATCGACCTCGCACCGCAGCCGGCAGCCGACACCGGCAACGCGCCGCGCAACGTCGTGGTGCAGGAGACCCGCAACGGCAAGTTCCAGCAGATCGTCGCGACAGGCCCGCACCGGTTGATCGCCGACGAGCCGGTCACCGTCGGCGGCGATGACAGCGGCCCCGGACCGTACGATTTCCTGCTCACCGGGCTCGGCGCCTGCACCTCGATGACGATGCGCATGTATGCCGACCGCAAGTCGCTGCCGGTCGATCGCATCACGGTGACGCTTCAGCACAGCAAGATCTACGCCAAGGACTGCGAGGAGTGCGAGACGCGCGAGGGCATGCTCGACCAGATCGATCGTGTGATCAGGATCGAGGGCAACCTCGATGCCGATCAGCGCAAGCGGCTGATGGAGATCGCCGACAAGTGCCCGGTGCACAAGACGCTGACATCGGAGGTCCGGATCGTCACCAAGGCAGCGGAGTGAGGGCGCGCTGGCAAATATCGAAAACAACCCCATGCAAAGCGGCCGGCGGCCGAAAGGCACTTGACGCGTCGGGCAACTCAGGGATACATTTCCAATATTCCGAAATTGTGCGAACGCCCTCTACCCGCGCACGGCCCGCTTGCCGGCGAGGCAATTCGCCATGATCCGCACCGCGGTGCCAATCTCGTTCTCGCGCCAGGCTGCGAAGCCGAGCAACAGGCCGTGGTCGCGCGGCTTCTCCAGCGCGAGGCTCGACAGTGCGCGCACCTCGACGCCCGCCGCGACCAGCCGGGTCACGGCGTTCTGCTCCGCGGCGCCGTCCCTGAAGCGGGCGATCAGCTGCATGCCGCCCGGCGGGACCTCGGCCACAAGCACCGGTGCGAGCTGCCGCGCCAGCGCCGTGGCGAGATGGTCGCGACGCGCGCGATAGATCCGCCGCATCCGCCTGACATGCGCCAGGAAATGCCCATCGGTCATGAAGCCGGCCAGGGCCTCCTGGACGTGCACGGAGGCGATCAGCCCGAGATGCCGCTGCGCGATCTCCATCGTCCGCGCCAGTGACGATGGCACCACCAGATAGCCGATGCGGATATCGGCGGTCATCGCTTTTGCAAAGGTGCCGAGATAGAGCACCCGCCCCTCGCGATCGAGCCCCTGCAAGGCAGGCATCGGGCGGCTGTCATAGTGAAACTCGCCGTCGTAATCGTCCTCGACGATCCAGCTCTTGCCGGGTTCGGCCGCGGCCAGCAGCTCGGTACGGCGCGCCACCGGCATCACCCGCCCGGTCGGGTGCTGGTGCGACGGTGTCGTGAAGATCAACTTCGGCGCACGTCGCTCGCTCGTGCGCGCCATGCCGTGTTCATCCAGCCTGATGCCGAGGACCTCGGCGCCGGCGGCGCGAAACGCCGCCGCGGCGCCGGGATAGCCGGGATCCTCGGTCCAGACCACGTCGCCGGCGACGATGGTGGTCGCGGCGACCAGCGTCAGCGCGGCCTGCGCCGTCGGCAGGATCAGGATCTGGTCGGTCTCGGCGCGCACGCCCCTGTTGACTTCGAGATAGTCGCGCAAGGCTTCGCGCAAGGCGGGCCGGTTGACCACGGTCTGATCGTTGAAACGCCGGCGCAGCGCGCCGCGGCGCAGGCAGCGCGCCCAGATCTCGTGCGGAAACTCGCGCGCATCCGCGAGCCCGGGACGCAGCGGCCGGAATTCGGCCTGGTATGACAGCGGCCAATCCGCCTCGGAGAGTTGCAAGGCCCAGGGCGACAGCAGCGGTTTGCGCGCCGCCTCGCGCTTTGGCGCAGTAGCAGGCTTGGCAAAGCGCGTTTCAATGGCGTCGGCCACGACCGGACGCCGCCGCGCGGCAAGGCGCAGATAGCCCTCGGCCGCCAGTTGCTCATAGGCGTGGATGACCGTGTTGCGCGCCACCTCGAGCTCAGCCGACAGGCTGCGGCTCGATGGCAGCACGGCTCCGCTCCTGATCCGGCCACCCGAGATCAGCGCGCGAAGCTGCTGCGTCAGCTGCGCGGCGAGCCCGGCCTCGTCGGAGCGCTTCAGGGCGAGCAGGTCGGTGAGGATCAATCTGGTCCCTACATTCTATACGGTCTGGCTCTTTTGATAGAACCAGCACGATCCTATTCACAGGGTGTATCGCCTGCAAGGATTCTGTCGTGAACCATTCGCTTTCTCCCGCCAAGGCCGCCGCCTTGTTCATCGTCGTGGTGCTGGCCTGGGGCATCAACTGGTCGGTCACGAAATCACTGGTCGAGGCGGTGCCGCCACTGTGGACCGCGTCGATCCGTAGCTGGGTCGCCCTGGTCGCGCTGCTGGTGATCCTGCGCGCCAGCGGAAACCTGATCATTCCTCGGGTCGCCGATGTTCCTGTCGTGCTCAGCGTGGCGCTGCTGCACATGACGTTCTTCTCGACACTGGTCGCCGCCGGCCTGCGCTATCTGCCGGCGAGCAAGGGTATCGTGCTCGGCTACACGACGCCGTTATGGGTCGCGCTTGCCGCCGGCGCCGCACGGACCGAGCGGCTCGGTGCGCTGAAACTCGTCGGGGTCGCCTCCGGACTCGCAGGCCTGTGCGTCATCCTCAACCCGGCATCGCTGGACTGGAGCAATCTGCACGTCATCGCGGGCGCCGGCATGATCATCCTTGCCGCGATCTGCTGGGCGGCGAACATCATCTACATCCGCTCGCACCGCTGGATCGCGACTCCGCTGCAATTGCTGTTGTGGCAGGTGCTGGTCGCCACGCTGGTGCTGACCACAACAGCGCTGGTCACCGAGGGCGTCCCCACCGTGACGTGGTCGCCACACCTCGTGCTGCTGTTCCTCTATTCCGGCTTCATCGGCACCGCGCTGGCCTATTGGGCGATGTCTGTTGTCAACAAGAACCTGCCGGCGCTGACGACCTCGCTCGGCACGACGGGGACACCAATCGTCGGCATCGTGACCGCGGCGCTGCTGCTCGGCGAGCCGATCGACCTCTCGCTGGCGATCGCCGCAGCGCTGATCGTCGGCGGGATCGCGCTGAGCTCGCTGGCAGATGCACCGGCGCGGGCCTAGGGTAGCATAAAGTTAAAGCTGAAACGGTTTAAGCCACCGATTCGGTCCATCTCTCTCGACGCGGAGAGATGGACATCCGTCTCAGCCCAATCTAGGGCCTTACTCATAAATTCGGGATCCCGCTTTCGAGGGCAAAACCGACACGCGACCTCCGCCCTAGAAACGCCGGCTTATGACCCGGAACGGACCTCATCAATCCGTTTAGCCCGCTCCGGCGCGAGAGCCAGTACAGCGGCTATTTCGCAAGTTTGATCTTGAGACGTGACGCTACGGGGTCCGGAACAAGTTGGGAGATATCGCCGCCCATGCCTGCGATCTGCCGAACCAAGGTTGCTTTGACTGACCGGATCATCGATGACGTAGGCAGAAACACGGTCTTTAGATCAGGCATCATAGTTTCATTCATATCCGCCATCTGTATCTCGTCGTCGAGGTCGGAGCCGTTTCGTAAGCCACGGATCAGGATCGAGGCGTGAACGCGTCGCGCCGCAGTCACCATCAGGTCGTCGTAGGTTATACACTCCATCTCACAACCGATTTGGGCTGCCACCGGCGTGATCACCGCCTGCACCATCTCCATCCGCTCCTCGATTGGAAATAGCGGCGTCTTGCCGGGATGGATACCAATCGCGACAACCAACCGATCGACTAAAGCCGCGGCGCGGCGGACCACGTCGAGGTGGCCATTGGTCATCGGGTCGAACGTCCCAGGATAAAGCCCAATCCGCATCCCGCTCTCCCTATTTCCTCACAGGTCGCAAGTTAGCACGTTGCGCTCAACCTATAACACGCGCGCAATTGCTGCCCACCTCGTGTCGGACGCATGGCCCATTGCCGACCTTCCGGAGCCATCACCGGTATGTCCGGAGTCGGGAATAAAGCGAAGACGATGCGCCGAGAGCGGGATGTCGCTCTTTGCCCCGAAACGGACAAGGGAAGCTTCTACGGAGTTGGAAGTCGCAACGGCCTCAACTTGTAGGCATCTGCGTTAGTTGGCCTGACGGTGCCATGACTTAGTGAGGCGGACGGCTCCTTTGGCCCCTGCAACTCCACTACCCCTCCAATGCTCCAATCATCTCCACCCGCGTCGCATGCCGGCCGCCCTCGAACTGAGCGGTCAGGAACGTATCGACAATATCGAGCGCCAGCCCTTCGCCCACCACGCGCGCGCCAATCGACAGCATGTTGGCATCGTTGTGCTGGCGAATCATCCGGGCTGAGAATGTGTCGACGCAGACGCCACAACGGATGCCCTTAACCTTGTTCGCTGCCATCATGATGCCCTGGCCAGTGCCGCATAGGATAATTCCAAAGCGACAATCGCCTGAGGCAACGAGCCGCGCCGCTGATACGCCGTGCTTGGGATAGTGTGTGCTTTCCGGCGTCGTCGGTCCGATGTCGACAGCCACCCACCCACGCGCCGCCAAATGAGCGGCAATGGCCTGTCTGAGCTGAATGGCGCTTGGTCGCTGGAGAGTACGATCCGGTTGCTGGCGGTCATGGAGAGAAGTCTTTCCCTCTTCCCGAGAAAATTTAGGTTGGCCGAATTGAAGTTGGGCGCTCTTTGTTTCGTCAACTTTTCCGGTTCTCAAATGACCAACCCATAATGGGATATCATTTGACCGATTGAAGCCGTACCGGCCATCTGCTTTATTATAGGCCAAAATTGAATTGAGCAGCAAAGGACGAGGTCAGTTGTGAAGTTGATTGTTTTCGACTTCGATGGGACACTTGTCGACAGTCGAGCTTTGATATTGGAATGCCATCGCTTGGTCTTTACTGAATTCGGCTTAGCGCTCCCATCGCCCCAAGACAGCCTGGCGTTGATCGGAAAGTCGCTTGAGCTTGTCCTTACGCAACTCGCTGGACCGCAAGCACCAATCCGAGACATGGTGCAGGCTTACAGTCGCGTCCTTCCTCAGCTCAGGGCCGAGCCGGCTTTTGCCGAAAGGCCGTTCGATGGCATCGCTCGTCTGCTCCTCGATCTAAACAGCATGCCTCCCGTCAAGCTTGGGATCGCAACCGGCCACACTTCGTCCGCTGTCGTTCCGGCCTTGGAAGCGCTGGGATGGCGACAGTTCTTCAAGACCATCCAAGCCGCAGACATGGCGCCCTCCAAGCCTCACCCTGGGATGCTGCTTCAGGCGCTTGAGGCCACCGGCGCAAAAGCTGAGGAGGCCATCTTTATCGGCGATACTTCCTTCGATATGGAGATGGCACGGGCAGCGAAGCTTGAAGGCATTGGGGTCGCTTGGGGATACCACGCAGCCGAGCGCCTATTTGCGGCTGGCGCACACCGCGTTGCTCGCTCTGTCGAGGAACTCAGAAGCTTTCTCCGTCTCACGCTGGACGACTTAATTTAGATGCGGAATGGCAAGGGCCGACGATTTCCGCTTGTGGCCCTTAGCGGACATTCACTTAGCCATCTTCAATGTCAGCTTTTGACGGCAATCCGGATCTCGCAATCTCCGCACGCGGGTACCCGATTCAGATTTACACGCCCTGATCCCATCATGTTCCAAAGCATGATCTGGAAAACTGAAGCTGTTTTCCCTCGCAACAAACGCGGAACGCGTTTGCGCGGAGATCATCGCTCTTCCAGGTTCAAGCTGCCGCGAGCGGCCTGACCCGAAGCGCGCCGCGCAGGCCGGCGCCGGTGCCGAGCATGATGCCGGCGATGGCGATGAAGGATGACAGCGACAGCGTCGACAGTCCGGTCAGCCCCTGCCCGACCGAGCAGCCGAACGCCATCACGCCGCCCACGCCCATCAGCGCGGCGCCGCTCGCCGAGCGCAGCATGTGCTGCGGCGAACGGTAACCCTCGAGCTGAAAACGTCCGGTGGCAAGCGCCGTGATCAGGCTGCCCGCGAACACGCCGAACACGGTGACGATGCCGAAATTCAGCGTCGATCCGGTCGAGAGCATGACGTATTGCAGCGCGTCGGCGATCGGCGCGATGAAGGTCAACGACGTCACCGGCACGGGATTGAAATCGTCGGCCCCGAGATGGCCGGTCGCATACCAGCCTCCGGCCACCAACAGGCCAACGATCAGGCCGGCCGCGATCTGTCCCGGCGATCTCCGGAACGATGGGTGCGCTAGAGCGAAAGCGATCAGCACCGCGGCAAGCACGGAGGCTGCGACCATCCGTGCCGGCACCGCACCGAGGCCCGCGCTCGCCAACAGGGCCGGCACCGAATTGACGGCGACGGTGGCCTGCGAAATCTGCACCATCGCGATCCGCGCTGGCGCAATCAGGCCCTTCAGCGTCATCTCGGCGACGATGCCGAGCACGATCACGACCACGAAGGAGCGCAAATTGCCGCGCCCGAGCAGCACCAGCGCCCGCGAGCCGCAGCCGTTCGACAGCACCATGCCGTAGCCGAACAGCAGCCCGCCGAGGAACATCACCGGCGCCGAGAATGACGGTTGCAGATAGATCGACTTGCCGAGCTCGACGAGCCCGGCCGCGGCCAGTAGCTGCGAGGCCGCGATCGCAACCCCCATTGCCAGCGCATAGGTGCGCGCCAGCCGGCCGTCGCCCTCCGCCCACCAGCCGCGCAGGCCGCTCATCATGCAAAAGCCGCTGAGCAAGCCGACCGAGCCATAGATGAGGCCGATGATCAGGGCAGCGAGGATCACGATCGTGGCGGGGTCCATGGAAGTCCCTCAGAATTCGTCATTGCGAGTCAACGGGTCGGCGCGGAGCGCCGCCCGATGACAGGCTCCGCGAAGCAATCCATATCACCGCAACAAGAGAGAGTGGATTGCTTCGTCGCTTCGCTCCTCGCAATGACGGTGAATTACGGCCGCAGGATCACGCGGTCGCGCGACGAGCCTGCCACGGCAACGAACGCTGCCCCGGCCTGCTCCAGCGGATAGATCGCCCCCGGCTTGATCGGGAACGGCTTCAGATGTCCGCTGGCGAAGCCCGGCGCGAGCTCGCGCAGCACCTCACCGGTCGCAACCGACGACAACGCCAGCGTGTCGATGCCGACATAGGTGTGCTGGCCGCGATAGAATTCGAGGATGTTGAACTGGACGATGCGGTCGACCGCGGCGATCAGGATCTGGCGACCGCGCAGCGCCAGCGATTTGTGCGCGGCCTGGAAATAGGGATCGCCAACCGTGTTGTAGACGATGTCGGCGCCCTTGCCGCCGGTCAGCTCACGCACCCGCGCCGCGACATCCATGGCCGAGGCATCGATCACCTCGACCGGCACATTGCTGTGGCCCTCATAGGGCTCGCGCTTGCGCACCACGCCGATCACGCGCGCGCCGTGCCAGCTTGCGATCTGCACCGCGGCCTGGCCGACCTTGCCGTTGACGCCCATCACCAGCACGGTCTCGCCGGCCTTCGGGAGACCGGCGCGGCGCAAGCCTTCCATCGCGGTGACGAAGGGCACGCCGATCCCTGCCGCCTCGTCCCAGGAAATGCCGGCGGGCTTTTCCACCACCGCGTCGGCCTCGACCACCAGATGGGTGGCATGGGTGCCGTCGCGGCGGATGCCGAGATCGCCGGACGAGCCGAACACCTCGCGCCCGATCAAGCCGGAGGGGCCGTCGATCACGACGCCGGCATAGTCGCGGCCGGAGGTGCGCGGGAACACGGCATAGGGCATCAGCCCGGTCGCGGCTTTCACGTCGGATGGATTGACCGCCGCGGCCTTCACCTCGATCAGGACATCGTTGTCGCCGCGCGACAGCGCATGCGTCTCGACAACCGGTCCCACCGCGGCAGCACTCTCCGCCTTCGCCAGCAGGCGGACGCAGCGGGCGTCGACAGGACGATTTGCTTGCGGGGCCGGCGGCATGAGCATTCCAGTCTTGGTCATATTGGCGGCCTGACGGCCTCAGACATGACTAATCGACTGACCGATCAATTCAAGGGGCTTGTTGATGGCGACGACATCAGAGCTTCGGTGGCGGGGCCACGCCCAGGATCGCCTCGATCGACAGGCCGAACCCAAGCAGCTTTGCATCGCTGCCGACCGGACCATCGAGCTCGAGCCCCACCGGCAGGCCGCCAGGCGTCATGCCGGCATACAGCGACAGGCCGGGAAGGCCCGCATTGCTGCCGGGATCGGTGTTGCGGATCATGGTGCTGAAGGTCTGCATCGGCGCGCCGCCATTGACCGACATCTCGCCGGACCCGGTCTTCTCGTCGATCACAGGCGCCGGCGCGATCGTGGTCGGAAACAGGATGGCATCCAGTCGATTGTCCCTGAGATACGCGGCGTAGATCGCCTGAAGCGCCGGCCGCTGGACCTTGATCGCATCGTCATAAGCAGCGCCGAAAGCATCCGCCGTGATGGCACCGAAGGCACCCACCACGTCGGGACTGGCAACACCGGCGGCGATGTCTGACAGCGTGATCCCCTCGATCCCGGACGCGGCGAGCCAGGCCGGGATATCGGCGATCGGTTCGTGCAGCGCGACCACGAAAGACACCTTTTCGTTCTGCTCGAACAGGCCGGGCATATCGACATCGACCAGTACGGCGCCCGCTGCCGTGAGCCGGGCGCAGGCTGCGCGGGCGACGGCTTCGACATCGCGATCAAGCCCGCTCCAGAAGCAGGTGGGAGTGCCGAGGCGCACACCGCGCAACGGAATGGCCGTGGCCCGGGGCGTGCCCGTGATGACAGAATCGAGCAGCGCGACGTCGGCGACCGTGCGGCCCATCGGGCCTACGGTGTCGCGGGTATGGCTGATCGGAACCACCTGGTTGTCGTCGTGATAGCGTCGCTCGGCGCCGCCATTGCCGACCGACGGCCGGAGCCCGACGGTCCCGGTCAGCGCCGCGGGCACGCGGGTCGAGCCGCCGGTGTCCGATCCGAGGCCGCAGGTCGTGATCCGCGCGGCGATCGCCGCCGACGTCCCGCCTGACGAGCCGCCCGGGATCCTGTTCGTGTCGTACGGATTTCGCACCGGTCCTGCGAACGGCGCGAGATTGGTGCTGGTGATGCCGAAGGCGAGCTCGTGCAGATTGGCCTTGCCGATCACGACGGCACCGGCGTCGAGCAGCTTTTGCAGCGACGGCGCATTGCGCGCGGGCCGCGCGTGTCGCAGCGCCGGCGTGCCGCCCGATGTCGGCAGGTCCGACGTGTTGATGTTGTCCTTCACGACGATGGGAAGCCCGGCCAGCGGGCCGGTGCGCTGTCCGGCATCGACCTCGCGCGCCGCGGCCAGCGCGCCGGCGCGATTCAGCAGGATGAACGCGTTGAGGTGCTTGAGCCGCTCCGCGCGATCGAGCGCCGCCTCGACGACGCTGACCGCGGTCACCTTGCCGCTGCTTATAGCGGCGACGATCTCCGCGGCGGTTGCTTCATTGCTATCGGCCATGCCCTGCGCCCTCTTGGATTGCGGCAGGGCAATCGCATATGGCGCTGCCATTTCCACACTCGTCATGGCCGGGCTTGTCCCGGCCATCCACGTCTTTCTTCGCAAGGAAATGGAGACGTGGATGCCCGGGACAAGCCCGGGCATGACGGAGTTTGTGGGGAGTCGCGCGCATATGCGATAGCCCTACGGATGCGGGCGAGAGGCTATTCTTTCGGCCGCTTGTCGTAAACACGTTTCGCCTTGCCGAGCGAACGTTCCAGCGTTTCGGGCGCAACGACGCGAACGCGGGTCGAGATGCCGATCGTGTTCTTGATGAAGGCGGAAACCTTCTCGGCGTGTGCGGTCAGCCCTGCACCGTCCCAGCTCTCGGGCCGGGCCTCGGCGAGCACCGTCATCTCGTCCATGCGGCCTTCGCGGGTCAGCTCGATGACGAAGTGTCCGCCGCACCAGTCGGTCGCCAGCAAGGCTTCCTCGATCTGGGTCGGGAACACGTTGACCCCGCGCAGGATGATCATGTCGTCGGAGCGGCCGGTGACCTTCTCCATCCGTCGCATGCCGGGCCGCGCCGTGCCGGGCAACAGCCGCGTCAGGTCGCGGGTCCGGTAGCGGATGATCGGGAAGCCTTCCTTGGTCAGCGAGGTGAACACCAGCTCGCCCTTCTCGCCGTCAGGCAGCACCTTGCCGGTCAAGGGATCGATCACCTCCGGATAGAAGTGATCCTCCCAGATGTGCAGGCCGTCCTTGGTCTCCACGCATTCCTGCGCGACACCGGGACCGATCACTTCGGACAGGCCGTAGATGTCGGAGGCATCCATGTCGAAGGCCTGCTCGATCTCGACGCGCATCGCATTGGTCCACGGCTCGGCGCCGAAGATGCCGAACTTCAGCGACGATTTGCGCGGGTCGAGGCCCTGCCGCTTGAACTCGTCGAGGATCGCCAGCATGTAGCTCGGCGTCACCGTGATGATGTCGGGCCGGAAGTCGTTGATCAGCTGCACCTGGCGCTCGGTCATGCCGCCGGAGATCGGGATCACGGTGCAGCCGAGCCGTTCGGCGCCGTAATGCGCGCCGAGGCCGCCGGTGAACAGGCCATAGCCATAGGCATTGTGCATCAGCATGCCCTTGCGGCCGCCGGCGGCGCGGATCGAGCGCGCCATCACATCCGCCCAGGTGTCGATATCAGCCCTGGTGTAGCCGACCACGATCGGCTTGCCGGTGGTGCCGGACGAGGCATGCACCCGCACCAGTTGCTCGCGCGGCACCGCGAACATGTTGAAGGGATAATTGTCGCGCAGATCGGTCTTCACCGTGAACGGAAACTTGGCGAGATCGGAAAGCTGCCTGAAGTCCGTGGGGTGCACGCCCGCGGCGTCGAACGCCTTCTTGTAGTGCGCGACATTGTCATAGGCATGTTTGAGCGACCAGCCGAGCCGCTTGGTTTGCAACGTCATGATCTCGTCGCGCGAGGCGCGTTCGGCCGCATCGAGCTCGGCTTGGTAGCCGCCGTCCTTGACCTTGAGCTTTGCCGTTGCCATCGACGTTTCCCCCGCAACCCTATGCCTTGATGTCCGTGTCCGGCAGCCAGGTGCCCTGGATCACGCGCGAATGTCCGCGGAATTCGGCGATCACGCTGTCACCGGCGGTGACGCGCACGTCGTAGATTCCAGAGCGGCCGCTGCGCGAGACCTCGCGCGCCGTCGCCACCAGGCGATCACCGAGCTTGCCCGGGCGGATGAAGGTGACATTGCCCTGCGCCGCCACCGCGCGATCGTTGCGGCTGTTGCAGGCAAACGCGAACGCCGAATCGGCCAGCGTGAAGATGTAGCCGCCATGGCAGATGCGCTGGCCATTGACCATGTGCGACTGCACCGTCATCGCCATCGTCGCCTGCCCCGGCTTGATCTCGACCAGCTCCATGCCGAGGCCCTTGCTGGCGTCGTCTTCCTTCCACATCGCATCCGCGCAGGCGCGGGCCAGATCTTCCGGCGTCAAGTCTTCTGATGATAGCGTGGCCTTCACGTTCACATCGAACTCCCTGTGGGCGAGCCCGTTACAGCGGGCCTCTTGGTGTCAAACTAATCTCGAGCGCAGCGCTCGGCGGGTCAACGCTACTTCCGTCATTCCGCGGCACGCGGAGCGCGAGCCCGGAATGACCGCTAGACATGGTCATAATCGACCACGACCTTGCCGGAGCACGGCTTGGCCTGACAGGTGAGGATGAACCCCGCCTTGAGCTCCCACGGCTCCAGTGAATAGTTCAGGTCCATCGGCGCCTCGCCTTCGACCAGCTTGGCGCGGCAGGTCGAGCACATGCCGCCCTTGCAGGCGAACGGCAGGTCCATGCCGGCGCGCAGCGCGGCATCCAGGATCGACTCGCCATCGGCCACCGGCACCTCGCGGCGCTTGCCGTCGATGATCAGTCCTGCGATCGCCTTCGGCGGCGCACCGGCGGCAATGACGACCTTCGGACGCGGCTTGCCGCCGAACTCCGACACGAAGCGTTCGACATGGATGCGTTCGTCGGCGATGCCGATCTCGCGGCAGGTGGCCTCGATGGTCTCGCTCATCGCGGCGGGGCCGCAGACGAAGACGTGATCGACGGTCGCGGCCGGCACCAGCGAGCGCAGCAGCAGGCGCACCTTGTCGCCGTCGAGCCGGCCGTGCAGGATCGGGATGTCCTGCTCCTCGCCTGAAATGACGTGGAACACCGACAGCCGCTGCATGAAGCGGTCCTTCAGTTCCTCCAGCGCCTCGCGGAACATGACGCCTTCGGTGGTGCGGTTGCCGTAGAACAGGAAGAAGCGGCTGTCCGGCTCGCGGGCCAGCACACCTTTGATGATGGAGAGGATCGGGGTGATGCCGCTGCCCGCCGCAAAGCCGACATAGGTCCGCGCTTCGCCTGCCGCGTGAGCGATGCCGAAACGGCCGGTCGGCGTCATCACGTCGAGCTCGTCGCCGGTTCTGAGTTCATCGGCGGCCCAATTCGAGAATGCACCGCCGTCGACCTTCTTCACCGCGATGCGCAGCTCGCCGTCGTCGGGACCGGAGCAGATCGAATAGGAGCGGCGAACCTCCTCGCCGTCCATCGTGGTGCGCAAGGTCAGGTACTGGCCGGGCGTGAAGCGGTAGTCGCCTTGCAGATCATCGGGGATCGCAAAAGTCATGGAGACGGCGTCCGACGCCTCGCGGCGCAGATCGCTGACGGACAGACGGTGGAATCGCGGGGTCAAGGACATCGCCTATCTCTCCCCGTCATTGCCAGGAGCGAAGCGACGAAGCAATCCATCTATCTCCGTGTAGAGAAATGGATTGCTTCGCTTCGTTCGCAATGACGGACTTGGCAGCTCGAAACGACATCATGATCAATGACACTTGAAGTAGTCGAAGGGTTCACGGCAGCTCTTGCAACGCCACAGCGCCTTGCAGGAGGTCGAGCCGAATTCGGAGAGCAGTTCGGTATCGCCGGAGCCGCATTGCGGGCACGCGACCTGCTGCTCGCCGAACAGCGCGCGGCGCGAGGAGCCCGGCAGCGGCGGCGCGATGCCGTACTCCCTGAGCTTGCGGCGGCCGTCCTCGCTCATCCAGTCGGTGGTCCAGGCCGGCGACAGCACGGTACGGACCTTCGGCGCATGAATGCCCTCGCGCTCGAGCGCGAGCTCGATCTCGAGCGCGATCATGTTCATCGCGGGACAGCCGGAATAGGTCGGCGTGATTGCGACCTCGACACGGCCGTCGTGCACCGCGACGTCGCGCAGCACGCCGAGATCGGCGATGGTCAGCACCGGGATTTCCGGATCGACCACCTGCGCGGCCGCGCTCCAGGCGCGCCGGCGCAGATCGGCATCGCTGAGTGCTGCCGTCACCATGTCGCCCCTGGGAAGGTCCGCTGGAGGGACTGCAACTCGCTGAGCAGATGACCGAGATGCTCGCTGTGGCTGCCGACGCGGCCGCCCTGCTGCATCCAATCGCTCTTCGGCAGCGCCAGCGTCGCCTCGTCGACGATGTCGCCAATCGTCTTGAGCCAGCGCGCCTTGAGCGTCGCAGGATCGATTGCGATGCCGGCATCGATCAGGCCGCGCTCGCCGTCATCGACCGCGAACATCTCGCCGGTATAGGCCCAGAGGTCGTCGATTGCATTCTGCGCGCGGCGATGGCTCTCCTCGGTGCCGTCGCCGAGCCGGACAATCCACTCCGACGAATGCCTGACATGATAGGCGCTTTCCTTCTCCGACTTCGCCGCGATCGCGGCCAGCGTCGGATCGGACGATGCCATCATCGCGCGCCAGTACAGATCGGCGAACGCCGCATAGAAGAACTGGCGCACCATGGTGCGGGCGAAGTCGCCGTTCGGCTGCTCGACCAGCAGCAGATTGCGGTACTGCCTGACGTCGCGCAGATAGGCGAACTTGTCCTCGTCGTTGCCGCGGCCTTCGACCTTGGCCGCGTAGCTGTAGAGCTCGCGGGCCTGGCCGAGCAGATCGAGGCCCATATTGGCGAGCGCCATATCCTCTTCCATCGCCGGCGCATGGCCGCACCATTCGGACAGCCGGTGGCCGAGGATCAGCGCGTCGTCGGCGCGGCGCAACGCGTACAGCACCAGCGGCGTTTCGGAGACTTCGATGTTGGCGGTTGCCATGTTCTAGTTCACCTGCATCCACTTGCCCGGCGTCATCCTGAGGAGCCTGCGTAGCAGGCGTCTCGAAGGATGGCCGCGGTTACGATCGGGGCGTCATGGTTCGAGACGCCGCATACGCGGCTCCTCACCATGACGGGTGAAATTCACATATGCCCGACTTCGTCGGGCACGTCGTAAAACGTCGGGTGGCGATAAATCTTGGATTCCGCCGGCTCGAACATCATGCCCTTCTCGGACGGGTCCGACGCGGTGATCGCGTTCGAGGGCACCACCCAGATCGACAGCCCCTCGCCGCGGCGGGTGTAGATGTCGCGCGCGGCCTGCAACGCGAGAGTCGAATCCGCCGCGTGCAGCGAGCCGACATGCTTGTGCGCAAGCCCGTTGCGGCTGCGGATGAAGACTTCCCAGAGCGGAACGTTCGGCGTGGCCATCTTGAGCGCTCCCCTATTCGGCGGCTTGCGCGAGCTGGCGGCGCTTGCGCTTCTCGGCATAGGCCGCAGCCGCCTCGCGCACCCAGGCGCCCTCCTCATGCGCCTTGCGGCGCGCGGCGAGGCGCTCGCGGTTGCAGGGACCGTTGCCGGCCAGCACCTGCTTGAACTCGTCCCAGTCGATCAGGCTGTGCACCCAATTGCCGTTCTCGTTCTGCGTCATGCCGGGATCGGGAATCGTCAGCCCGAGGAATTCGGCCTGCGGCACGGTGGCGTCGATGAATTTCTGGCGCAGCTCGTCGTTGGAGAAGCGCTTGATCTTCCATTTGGTCGAGGTGTCGCTGTGCTGGCTGACCTGATCCGGCGGGCCGAACATCATCAGCACCGGCCACCACCAGCGATCGAGCGCGTTCTGCGCCATCGCCTTCTGCTCGGCGGTGCCGCGGCACAGCGTCACCATGATCTCGAAGCCCTGGCGCTGGTGGAACGACTCCTCCTTGCAGACGCGGATCATCGCGCGTGCATAGGGACCGTAGGAGCAGCGGCACAGCGGGATCTGGTTCATGATCGCCGCGCCGTCGACCAGCCAGCCGATGGTGCCGATGTCGGCCCAGGTCAGGGTCGGGTAATTGAAGATCGAGGAATATTTCGCCTTGCCCGAGAGCATGCCGTCGACCAGCTCCTCGCGCGAGGTGCCGAGCGTCTCGGCGGCGGCGTAGAGATAGAGCCCGTGGCCGCATTCGTCCTGCACCTTGGCGAGTAGCGCAGCCTTGCGGCGCAGCGACGGCGCGCGGGTGATCCAGTTGCCCTCGGGCAGCATGCCGACGATTTCGGAATGGGCGTGCTGGGATATCTGCCGGGTCAGCGTCTTGCGGTAGGCCGCGGGCATCCAGTCGTTCGGCTCAATACGCTCATCGGCATCGATGCGGGCCTGGAACTGACTGGCACGGGCGACATCCTCGACGCCGCGTTCGTCGCCGTCGGATGAGTTGAGCGCCTGCGTGTACATGGCCGACCTCCCAGTGTGTTGTTAGGCAGTAATATATAACACAAATTTTGAAATGCAACCTATTTTTGTAATATGTTCAGACATCCTCGAACCGGCGTGCCACAGCCCCGTTGGGCCTAGGCAGCACCCCGTCTTCATTGGTTGCGTGCTCGTCAAGCCATTGTTCCGACAGCGAAAGCACGCCGCGATAGATCTCGCCGCAGAGTTTTCGCGCCGCCCTGCCCGGCCAGTCCTTCGGCAGCAACTGATAGGGCAGCAGCGGGTCGCGCAGCACGACCCGGCGGTAGTGGTGGATCAGCAGGATGCGCGCGGTGAAGGCATCCGCGTCGCTCAGCGTCTCGCCCCGGACGATCGCGCCGTGCAGCGGCGCGAACGTCTTCATGAACTTCAGATAGGCGTCCGCGGTGCGATCGAGCGGCCAGCTCTCGCTGAGCAGGCGGCGGCCGCTGTCGTCTTCCGCTGACACTTCGAGACGGATCGCGCGCGACGCTTCATCGGGGATCGGCACGCCCGACGGCGCGACCCACACACCGGGCAGCGGACTGCCGAAGCCGGCATTCTTCAGCGCCTCGCGCGCGGCGTCGCGGTCCTCGGCATTGCCGATCAACAGCAGCTCGAAACGGCCGGTCCAGTCCGACGGCGGCGGATCATAGATGTGCCGGGTCGCGGTGTCGAAGGTCTGCCGCCCCTTGGTGTTGAGACGATAGAAGCTGTTGCGGCCGAGCTTGCTGCGCTCGAGCCAGCCGTCGGCAGCGAGCCGCGACATCGCGGTGCGCACCACATTGCCGTCGATGTCGAGCGACTTGAAGAATTCCAGCAGCGTGCCGAGCCACACCGCGCCGCCACGCGGCACGATGGCATCGCCGAACACGGTGATGATGATCGAGCCGGTGCGCGACGGTTCGCGCTTCAGCTGGTCGACGATGCGGGCAAGCGGCTGCGGCATGCCTCAACGCATAGCGCGTTTTGTCGAGTCACGACAATGCGGGTGCTTCCCCTTCTCCCCGCGTGCGGGGCCGAGACGAGCGAAGCTCGCTCTGAGAAGGTCGGGATGAGGAGGGCTCTCCGCGTTCACGGTGAGAGTTGCTCTCGAGGAGACTCCCCTCACCCGGATCGCATTGCGCTTCGCTTCATGCGATCCGGCCTCTCCCCGCAGGCGGGGCGAGGCAAGCAAGTCAGCGGTTCGGATCCGGATAGACGAAGCTGCGCCAGCCGCTGCGATCGAACGGGGCCCACTCGCCGTCCTTCTGCGCGAGGCGATCGGCGACGGCGTAGACCACGGCCGGGTGATGACCCATGCCGCAATGGCTGCTCTCGACCTCGATGCTGTCGGTCATCGACGAGGCCTGCTCGCGGCAACCCTGCCAGGCGCAGACGCCGTCGGTGCGGCTGAAGATCGCGGTGGTCGGCACCGGCGGCGCGCTCGCGAGCGAGCCACCGAAACGAGAATCCTCTTCGTCGGCACGGCGGCCGCTGGCCATCTCGTAGACGCGCCAGGCGTTGGTCGACTTCGGGCCGGCAGCGAACGGGCTACCGAGCGTGATCACCTGGCGCACGCGCTCCGGCATCATCTTGGCGAGCTGGCGCGCATAGAGGCCGCCGAGGCTCCAGCCGACCAGCGAGACCTTGCGGCCGCTGGTCTCGTTCATCTCCTGGAGCAGGTCGACCATGCCGTCCTGCACGCCGGAGCGCAGCCCGAGATTGCGGCCCTGGCGCCAGCCGCTGACGGCGTAGCCCTTGCTCTTGAGGAAGTCGCGCAACGGCCGCGTCGACATGTCGGAGGCAATCAGGCCGGGCAACACCAGCACCGGATGCCCATCACCACGCGGCGCGAGGCTCAACAGCGGCAATGCACCCAGGAAAGCTCCGAGCTCGTGAATGGCGCGGCCTTCCAGAAACATCAGCGTCCGGGACGGCGGGCGTAGCGACTGCGCAGCAACCGACATTTCAGCTCCTCTTCACGGCCCCTGACGTCGCGGCGGCCGGCAATGGGATCATCAGGAATGGGTCAGCAGGATTGACGCAAACCCGGCGGAATCGTTCCGCAACGCAACAATCAACCTTGAAAAGCTAGGAAACCGATCACTTTCGCGCAAGCGGTTCAGGTCACACTTGCCACAACTAAAGTCACTTGCGTGCCCAATCGGTCACAGCAGCCGCAGCACGTATTCCAGCGTGTAAAGTGCGAGCCCGGCAAGTCCGCCGATCAGCGAACCGTTGAAGCGGATGTATTGCAGGTCCTTGCCGACATTGACCTCGATCAACGCGATCAATTGCTCCATGTCCCAGCTCTTCATCTGGTCGGCGATGAAGCTCGAGACGCCGCTCTTCTGCTCGGCAACGACCGTGCGCAGGATCGCGACCAGGCCCTGGTTGATTTCGTTGCGCAGCTCGGCATCGCCATCGAGCGCATCGCCGGCTTCGACGAACATCCTTGCAAGCTGATGCTGCAACACCTGCGACTCGCCCGAGGCACTGCGCGCGATGAAATCCTTGACGTTGGCCCAGATGGTGCGCCCGAGATTGGCGAGTTCCGGCCGCGCCATCAGATCGCGCTTGAGGCCATCGATGCGGTCGGCAAAGGTCTTGTCGTTGCCGAGCCGGTCGACGAACGACAGCAGCATGCGATCGAACTCGCCGCGGAACGGATGCTGCGGATCGTTGCGCACCTCCTCGAAGAATTTCGTGGCCGAGGCGATGATCCGGTTCACCACGAACTTGTCGGCACGATAGAGCTTGAGCAGCGTCGGCATCTCCGCGCGGACCTTGTCGCGGATCACGGCCATGGTCTCCTGCTGCGTCAGCGTCTGGTGCAGCACGCGCAAGAGGTCGTCGAGCAGCCCCTCATGCTTGCCGTCCTGCACGAAGCCGCGCAGCGCGCCGGCGGCGAGCGGCGCGAGGTCGATCGAGAGCACCTGCGTCGTGACGCGGCGGCTGATGAACTGCATCAGGCCCGAGCTCTCGGTGGCCGCAAACGCTTCCGGCAGCATCCGCAGCACGAAGCGGGCGAGATCCTCCGACCGTTTGCGGTCGCGCAGCCAGTCGGCGATGAACGAGCCGAAATCGATCTCGCGCAGCTTGGCCTCGACCGGGCCGGCCTCCAGGAAATTGTTCTCGATGAACTCGCCGAGCTTCTCGGCGATGCGTTGCTGATTGCTCTGGATGATCGCGGTGTGCGGGATCGGCAGGCCGAGCGGCCGCTTGAACAGCGCGACGACGGCATACCAGTCGGCGAGGCCGCCGATGGTCGCGGCCTCGGCGAAGGCCGCGACGAAGCCGAAGGCCGGATGCAGCGGCAGCAGCGCCTTCGCCGCGATGAAGATGATCAGGGTCGCCACCAGCACGCCGGTCGCCAGCCACTTCACGCGCCGCAGCTCGGCGGCACGTTCGGCATCGACGGGCGTAGAGGCAAGGGCTGCGGGAAGGGTCATGGGGACTTTCGAATGTATGCTAGTTTACGTCCGCTCGCACCCCTCAGCTTGCTCAGTGTCATCACCCGCGCAGGCGGTGATCCAGTGTTCCAGAGACGGTGGTGCTTGAGCGGATAGGCCTCGGCGTACTGGGTCGCCCGGTCGAGCCGGGCGACGACACCTGTGGATGAGGACTAGCTTCACGTCAGGATGACGACTGTGAGGCAAAAAAGAAGGCCCGCAACATGGCGGGCCTTCGAAAAGCGGCAGTTGGTCGGCGCGAGCGCGATCAGGCGGTCTTGCCGTAGACCTTGGCGAAGTTGTCCTGCGCGGACTTGGCACCGTCGGTGACGAGCTTGCCGAGATACTCGGTGGTGGCCTTCGCCCGCGAGACGAACAGTTCGCCACGCGCACGGACCAGGTCCGACTGGATCTGGGCGGCTTCGCTCAGCGACTTGGCGGACGCGAGCTTGTCGATGCCGGCGAAGAACGCCTCGGCGTCGTGGTAGATCGCCTGCTGGATGTTGCGGCTGATCTTGGCGGCTTCGGTCACCGAACCGGCAACAGCGGACTCGATCACGGAGGTCACCTTCTCGGAGCCGGCATAGGCATCGGCGGCGCGGGTCTTGCCGGCCTCGGCCTGCTTCTTCACGAACTCACGGGCGGCTTCCGGAACTTCCAGGTTCTGGAGCTTGGTGAACGCCTCGGTGACGGGCGCGAAGGCTTCCTTGACGCTGTTCAGCACGGAATTGGTTTCGGTGGTCATTGGGGTCTCTCCATCCTCAGGTTTGAGCTATGGGCTCACCCCGTCCGGATTGGCCCGGGGCAACGGTGTTATGGCACACCCCATGGTGCGCTGCAATATTAATGTTGCAGCGCGATATCACGAACCTGTGAATTGGATGAAAATCCGGCAGATTGCCTAACGCGTCAGCGGTGAACGGTTTCTAATTACCCCCAACCGCGTCCGACACCCCATATGCCTCCATTTGCGCCCGGACCTGCGCCACGTTGTGCCCGAGCACGACGATGTCGTGGGTCTTGCCCTCGACATCGCGGACATGGTCGCGCAGCAGGGCCTCCGCCTTGAAGCCGAGGCTTTCGAACAGCGCGATCGCCGCGCGCTGGTCGACCGTCATCTGCACCGAGAACTTCTCCAGCCCGGCGCCAAGGGCAATGGCGAACGTCTCCTGTGACAGCGCCCGGCCGACGCCCTGCCCGCGCACGTCGAGCGACACCACCATCCGGATCTCGCCGACATGCGGCGACCAGGAGTGCGGATCGCGCACCAGCGTGCCGCAGCCGACCACCTTGCCATCCTTGATCGCGAGCAGGCTCGTGATGTCACCGCGCTCGATCTCGTTGACCCAGGCCGACAGCACCTTCGGCTGGCTGATGTTGCGCGGCAGGAACAGGAGGTCGTGCGTCGGCAGCTTCTGCGCGAAGGCCAGCACCGCGGCCTCGTCGGCCCGCGTCATCAGCCGGAACTCGATGTCGCCGGCCTCGGTCGTGACGTGGCGCGGGTAGGAACGTTGTTCGGTCATGTCGATCTCTTGCCCAACCAGTTGTCGAGTTTCGGCCACAGCCGCTTGATTGCATTGGCGCCGGCGACCAGCGAGACGTGACCGCCTTTCAGCATCACCTCCTCCTTGTCCGCCGAGCCGATCTTGGTGATCAGGTGCTTTGCCGCGTCATAGGGCACGATGTGGTCGTGCTCGGCGACCGCGTGCAGGATCGGCACCTTGATGTCGGCAAGCCTGGCCGCGCGGCCGCCGACCGTCATGGTGTCGTTGTAGAGCTTGTTGTCCCACATCAGGTCCTTGGTGATGGCGCGGAAATATTCGCCGGCCAGCGGCAGCGTGTCGGTCGCCCAGCGGTCGAACATCCGGTACGATTTGACGAACTCGTCGTTCCAGATGTTGTCCCAGAGCTGGATCTGGCCAGCTACGCGCGCGGCCGGCCGCAACATGTCGAACGATTGCAGGATCAGCTCGGGCGGCATGTTGCCGGTGCTGTCGATCAGGCGGTCGACGTCGAAGTAGCGGCGGTCGGCGAAATTCGAGAACAGCTTCATCTCGCGGAAATCGATCGGCGTGGTGAAGCAGATCAAATTCTTCATCGGCCCGTCGTTGAAGATCGAGCCATAGAGCAGCGAGAGCACGCCGCCGAAGCAATAGCCGATCACCGAGACGTCCTTCTCGCCGGAGACCTGCTGCACGCGGCGGACCGATTCCGGAATGAAGTCGAGGACGTAGTCCTCCATGCGCAGCGACTTCTCCTCGGGCTTCGGCGCGGTCCAATCCAGCATGTAGACATCGAAGCCGCGCTTGAGCAGGAATTCGATGAAGCTCTGCCCCGGCACCAGGTCGAGGATGTAACCGCGGTTGGTGGTCGCCATCACGATCAGGACCGGCACGCGATAGACCTCGTCGGCCTGCGGCCGGTAGTGATAGAGGTTCATGGTGCCGCGCGAGTACAGCACGTCCTTCGGTGTCTCGCCGAGCGTGGGGCCCGAGCTCGAGAAATACTCGACGCCCTTGATGCTGCGCTGGATCGCACGCTGCACCTCGGACTGCACCCGCTCGGAGATCGAGGCGAAATCAAACCCGGTGGGAGCATTCATGTGCCGTCTCCCTCGGATGGCGGGCGCTTGGTGCGCGGCGGCCGCGGCGTCGCGCCATAACCGTCGTCCGGCGCCAGCGAATTGTGATGCACCTGCTGCAACAGCGTCTTGATCTCGTTGAGCTGGGTCTCCATCGATTGCAGGCGCTCGGCCATGCCGACGAGCTGGGCGCGGCTCGGCAGGTTCATCGCCAGCAGATACTTCTCCATCAGCTCGCCGAGCTGCTTTTGCGCCCCGGCCGCGACGCCGCCGGCCTGGTTCATCACCTTCGAGAACTCAGGCGAGCTCATCAACTGGTTGCCGAAGGAGTTGAACCCCTTCTCCATCTCGCCAATCATCGTCTGCCAGATCACGGCAGGGTCGTTGCCCTTGTCGGCCATGCGGCCCTCCTCCTCACCAATCCCGAGCGCTTGTCGCGCTTCCACTTGTTCGTGCCATACGACACTGTTGCCGCTGATCGGTCAACAGCGCGGCACGACCCGCGGCGTCGAAGCCCTTCTGCGCTGCGTCAATCCATGGCAGCATGCAGGTTCCTGACCTCGAATCCGGAAGAGGACGCACGTGACCACGCTCGCCCATCAGCCGCCGCAGCTTGCCCGCGCCAACAACATCGACATCTGCTACGAGGTCTTTGGCGATGCGAATGCGGAGCCGCTGCTGCTGATCATGGGCCTCGGCGCCCAGATGATCCATTGGGACGACGAGTTCTGCCGGCAGCTCGCCGCGCGCGGTTTTCGCGTGATCCGATTCGACAACAGGGATATCGGCAAGTCGTCGCGGATGAGCGGCGGCAAGCGGCTGACCGCGCTCGAGCTGATCAAGCTGCGCTTCCTGAAGATCCCGGTCGCCGCGCCCTACAAACTCGCAGACATGGCCCGCGACACGATCGGGCTGATGGACGCGCTCGGCATCCGTACCGCGCATCTGGTCGGCGCCTCGATGGGCGGCATGATCGCGCAGGAGGTTGCGATCACCTTCCCCGAGCGGGTGCGCTCGCTGACCTCGATCATGTCGACCACAGGCAATCCCAAGATCCCGGGCCCGACCCGCGAGGCGACCGCGGTGCTGATGGCACCGCCGCCGAAGAGCAAGGAGGAGTATTTCGTCCGCTTCGGACAGACCTGGAAAGTGTTGCGCAACGGCTCGTTCCCGGAGGACGAGGCGCTCGATCCTGAACGTGCGCGGCGCACCTTTGAGCGCGGTCTCAATCCGGAGGGTGTCGGCCGCCAGCTGCGCGCCATCCTCGCCTCCGGCAGTCGCAAGGAGCGCTTGCGCAGCGTCAAGGCGCCGACGCTGGTGATCCACGGCACCATCGATCCCTTGGTGCATCCCGAGGGCGGCAAGGACACCGCGGTCTCGATCCCGGGCGCCAAGCTGCTGATGATCGAAGGCATGGGCCATGCGCTGCCGATCCCGATGTGGCCCGAGATCATCGACGCCATCGACAAGCACGCGCATGGCGCAGCGGCGCAGGCGGCATAGGCCCGGTATCTCCCGGTGACCATGTGAGCCAGGAGTGCGTTCTTTCGGGCGGGAGATGGACGCTGTAGAGAGCGCTATCCATCGCTCAGCCTCGGGAGCCTCCAGATGAACACCCTTCTCCGGCCACGGACAGTCGTCGCCGCTCTCCTCCTTGCACTCGCGTCGTCGTCGGCTATGGCCGCGACCAGCGAAGCGCAGCAGGAAGCCAACCGCAAGGCGGTGCTGGCCTTCTACGAGAAGGGACTAAACCAGAAGGACGCCGACGCGGCGCTGGCCTATGTCGGCAACCGCTATGTGCAGCACAATCCCGGCGCGGCCGACGGACCGGACGGCTTCCGCAAGTTCATCGCCTTCCTGCGCGAGAAGTTCCCGAACTCGCACAGCGAGATCAAGCGCTCGTTCGTCGACGGCGACTATGTGATCCTGCACGTTCATGCCGTGCGCGAGCCCGGCACCCGCGGCAACGCGATCATCGACATCTTCAAGCTCGAGGATGGCAAGATCGTCGAGCATTGGGACGTGGTGCAACCGGTTCCCGAGAACCCGGCGAACAGCAACACGATGTTCTGAGCGGTGGAGGTTCACCTCTCCCTTGGGAGAGGTCGGCGCGTAGCGCCGGGTGAGGGTTTACGGTCTCTCGTTGGAGCTGCGCCCCTCCCCCGATTTGCTCCGCAAATCGACCTCTCCGCAATGCGGAGGTAAAGCGAGCACGAAGCCAACGCGCTTCGATTTGAACCCATCATGCGCTAGCCGCTGCGGCCGAGCCAGCGCTGGGTCGGGAACAGCTGCCATTGCCAGCGCCGCGCCGCCGCGCCCCATACGCCGCGCGGCATGAACAGCATGATCAGGATGGCGAGCGTGCCGAGCACGACGAGGTAGAGGCTGCCATATTGGGCGAGCCAGGTGACGAGCCCCCAGAGCAGCAGCACGCCGACCATCGGGCCTTCGATGGTACGCACGCCGCCGATCACGACGATGAAGATCACATAGGCGGTCCAGTCGGTGACGCTGAAGGCGGCGTCGGGCGATATGCGCGCTTTCTGGAGGTAGACCACCGCGCCGACCATGCCGGTGGCGAACGCGACCGCGATCCACAGCACGTGCCGGATCCGCGCGGTGCGCACGCCGACGCTGCGCGCTGCCGCCGCGTTGTCGCGGCTCGCCGCCAGCGCCAGGCCATGGCGCGAGCGCATGAAGGCATAGATCGCGAGCGTGACCAGCACGGCGAGCAGCAGTGCCAGCCAGTAGACCAGCACGTCGCGCGCCGCTGCCGGGCGCAGGCCGAGCACCGCCTGTACCGCCTTCAGCCCGAACATCTGCGACAGTTCGCTGGGCGAGATCGACATCCCGGTGCCGCCGCCGAGCGATTTGAACTGCGCGCAGATCAGCCGCAACGCTTCGGCGGCGACCCAGCTGCCGATCGCGAAATATGGCCCTTCCAGCCGGAACAGCAGCGGCCCGAGCACGGTCGCGATCAGCGCCGCGAACAGCCCGGCCAGCGGGATCGCCGCCACGGGATCGAGCCCGGCCATCACGATGCCGGCGAACAGCGCATAGGCGCCAAGCCCGACGAAGGCCTGCTGCCCGACCGACACCAGTCCGCCCCAGCCGGCCAGCACGTTCCAGAGCTGCGCCAAGGTCAGCATGGTGAGAACGAAGATCAGATCCTGGATCAGATTGCGCGATGCGACCGCGGGCAGCACCGCGAGCACCACGACCAGCACCACGCCGGCCATGGCCGCGACGCGCGACAGGCGCGTGCCAACCCGGACCTGCCACACCGGCACATCGGCCTGACGATCCTTCCGATCTGCCGGGATATCGATGCTCTCGACGCTCATGTCCGCCTCGCCGGGAAGAGACCGCGCGGCCGCACCATCAGCACGGCCAGGAAGGTGAGATGGCCGGCCAGGATCTGCCATTCCGGATTGATCCGGCCGCCGATCGCCTGCGCGAGCCCGAGCACGATGCCGCCCGCCAGCGTGCCCCACAGGCTGCCGAGGCCGCCGATGATCACGGCCTCGAACGCGTAGAGCAGCCGCGCCGGCCCGATCGACGGATCGAAGCTGGCGCGGATACCGAACACGACAGCGGCGATCACCGACACCGCGAGCGAGAGCCCGACCGCGATGGCATAGACATTGCGCTCGTTGACGCCCATCAATTGCGCGATCGCCGGATTGTCGGCGGTGGCGCGGAAGGCGCGGCCGAGCGAGGTGCGATAGAAAATCAGCTGAAGCAGCGCGACGGCGGCGATCGCCGTCACCAGCGCCGTCAGCGGCGCGAGGCCGACGCTGAGACCCGGGGCCAGCGTGACCGATGATGATTCGAACGCGCCGGCTTGCAGGCGACGGCTGTCCGCGCCATAGCCGAGCAGCAGCCCGTTCTGGATCACGATCGACAGGCCGAACGTGACCAGCAGCGGCGGCAGGATATCGTCGCCGAGCACGCGCTCCAGCACCAGCCGCTGCAACACGAAACCAAGCACGAACATCACAGCGACGACCAGCAGCGAAGCGACCGCAAGCGGCACGCCGAGCGCGGTGGTGGCGCTGAGCACCAGATAGGCCGCGAGCAGGATCAGGTCGCCATGGGCCAGGTTGACGAGACGCATGATGCCGAAGATCAGCGACAGGCCGAGCGCGAACAGCGCATAGACGCCGCCGAGCAGCACGCCTTCGATGATGGTGTCGAATCCGCTCATCGCTCCCTCATGCTCCGAAATAGGCCGCGCGGATCGTGTCCTGATCCACATCGTCAGGCTTTCCGCTCAAGGTCACCCGCCCCTCCTGCAAGCAATAAAAACGATCGGCCGCCCGCAGCGCGCGGGCGATGTCCTGCTCGACCAGCACGACCGCGGTGCCGCCCGAGCGGATCTGCGGCAGCATGCGGTAGATATCCTCCACCACGATCGGCGCGAGGCCGAGGCTGATCTCGTCGCACAGCAAGACCTGTGGGTTCGACATCAGCGCGCGGCCGATCGCCACCATCTGCTGCTGGCCACCGGACAGCGCCGTGACGGCGCCGCGCCGGCGCTCCTTGAGCACCGGAAACATCCGGTACACCGCGGCCAGATCCCACGGTGTGGTGCGCTCGCCGCCGTAAGCACCGATCAGCAGATTCTCCTCGACGCTGAGCGAGGGAAACAGTTGGCGCCCCTCGGGGACCAGCGCCAGCCCGAGCCGCACGATGCTGGCGGCGGACGCATCGCCGATCGCGCGCCCGTTGAGACGGATGGCATCGGAGCGGTTCTTCACGAGACCGGCCAGCGATTTCAGCATGGTCGACTTGCCGGCGCCATTGGCGCCGATCACCGCGACCGCCTCGCCCTGGCCGAGCTCGAAATCGACGCCGAACAGCGCCTGGAAGTCGCCATAGAACGCATCGAGCGCAGACACATTGAGCAGCGCGGTCATGCTGGCACGCCCATATAGATGGTCTCGACCTCGCGCGAACGCATCACCTCGGCAGGCACGCCCTGGGCCACGACCTTGCCGAAATTGAGCACGACCAGCCGCTGCACCACCGCGAGCAGTGCATGCACCACATGCTCGATCCAGACGATGGCGACGCCCTCGGCGTGGATGGTTCTGATGGTCTCGACCAGCTCATGACATTCGGCATCGGTGAGCCCGCCGGCGATCTCGTCGAGCAGCAGCGTGCGCGGTTTGGTGGCGAGCGCCCGTGCCAGCTCGAGCCGCTTGCGATCGAGCAGCGGCAGGCTGCCGGCAAGACGATTGGCCTTGGCTTCGAGGCCGGTCAAGTCAAGCATCCGGCCGCAGTGCTGGACCGCATCCGCCTCCGACAGACCGCCGCCGAACTGGGCGGCGACCGCAAGGTTCTCGAACACAGAGAGGTGGTCGAACGGCTGCGGGATCTGGAACGAGCGCCCGATGCCGGTGCGGCAGCGCGCCTCCGGAGAGAGATGCGTGATGTCGGCGCCATCGAGGACGATACGGCCGGCATCCGGCCGCAACAGGCCGGTGATCAGGTTGAACAGCGTCGACTTGCCGGCGCCGTTCGGCCCGATCACGCCGAGCGCCTCGCCGGACGACAGCGTCAGGTCGATGGCATCGGCGACCACGATGGCACCGAACCGTTTCGAGACGGAATGGAGTTCGAGCATGTTCGCTCACCGCATGGGTTCGCTGGGAGAGGATGCGCGGATGGGACGCGCATCCTCGATCGATGTTGTGCCGGTGACGCGCTCGCTAGCTCAGCGCCTGCATGTCGCCGCCGAGCGGGATTTGCGGCGCCAGTCTGTTGTCGGTGATCACCATGTCGTATTTGTCGCCGCTGAGCCGCCATTGGCCGCCGACCAGCGGCGTCTTGGCGAAAATGCGCTCCTGCTCCGCCGCGTGCCGCGCAGGCGAGATATAGGCGTCGGCATCGACGTGGGTGATGCCGGGTTCGCGCGCGCGCCCCCCGTCTGCCAGGATGCGGGCCAGCGCCAGCTGTCCCTCGGTCGGCCGGAGCGGGCCGGTGATCGCGTTCATGGCTATCCTCTCGCGTCTTTTCCGCTAGTTTCCGCCACCGACGGGATAGGAGCAAGTGGGTTGTTGGCATCGCGCGGAACGGACCGGACGTGGATCGACGGGGTGCGCCCCTATGTCGAGCGGGGGCCGCTGGCCGCCTTCGCGCTCGGCGTGTCCTCCGGCTTCCCGTTCGCGATGATCGCGGCGACGCTGACGACGCGGCTGGCGCAGGACGGCATCGACAAGAAGACGGTGACCGCCTTCAGCCTCGCCTTCCTCGTCTACAACCTGAAGTTCCTGTGGGCGTGGCTTGTCGACGGCGTGCGGCTGCCGGTGCTGGGACGGCTGGGCCAGCGCGTATCGTGGGTGCTGCTCGCCGGCGTGCTGTCGTGGCAGGCGATCATGGCGCTGGCGCTGCTGCCGGCTGTCGGGGTGGTCGTGCTGGGGACGATGACCGAGCTGCCGGCGCCGCCCGCCGCCGCCGCGCGTGGCGGCATCGCCACGACGAGCGTGACGCGGTGGCCCGCATCCGCAGCGACCTGCCGGGCGAGCTGCGCGACCCGGTGATCTCCAAGATCAACCTGTCGGGCCTGCCCATCCTCACCTACACCATTGCCTCGAGCAAGATGAGCGACGAGGAATTGAGCTGGTTCGTCGACAACACCGTGGCCAAACGCCTGCTGTCGGTGCGCGGCGTCAGCCAGATCAGCCGTGACGGCGGCGTCAGCCGTGAAATCCGCATTAAGCTGGACCCCGCGCGGCTCGCCGCCTCGGGCGTGACGGCGGCCCAGGTGTCGAA
>ERZ941671.80-NODE-80-length-53845-cov-19.445250_pt1 | contig 53845 bp, 85 predicted proteins | sample MGYA00521093_ERZ941671 | MGnify/ENA primary metagenome ERZ941671 (study PRJEB32759, sample SAMN07749878) | skin metagenome | biome: transportation; feature: city; material: polyester macromolecule | host: Homo sapiens | place: Hong Kong:MOS line | collected... | reverse complement strand
CGGGTGGGGTGCTGTCGGGCAAGCCCACGCAGGCCGGATCGTACAGGTTCACGCTGGAAGCCAGTGACGCGAACCTGAGCAACAAGGTCGCCACTTACACCCTGAACGTGAACGAGTTACCCCCGCTGTCGCTGGAACCCACCCTGCCGCCCGGTGAGATTCGCGGCGAGACGCGCGTTCCGGTGCTGGTGAAGGCCCCGCGTGCGGTGCGGGCGGCGCGCCAGCTGCCGGCCGTCAGCGGCGTGCCGTCGGAGTAGGTGACGTCGGTGCGCAGGTCGAACGTGTACTCGGTGGCGTCGTCGTTGACCGACCATTCCGACGCGACGCTCGGCAGCGGCTCGGTGGCGTCGCCGTGGCTGGTGACACCGGCGACGTAGAGCGCGATGTCGATCTTCTCGCCATCGAGATACTGCCCCGCGCCGTCGGGCGCCCCGTCGACCTCGGTGACGGTCACGGTCACGCCGAGCTCGTCGGATCCGGCGGTGAGCACGCAGCGCAGCTCCTCGCCGACCCGGCCGACCAGCTGGCGCAGCGCATGATGGCGCTGCTCGTCCTGCCGTTCGCCGGGCACGAGCTGTGCCAGCCCGACTGGCTGCCCGAGCTGTAGCCTGCCCCCGCGACTTCCCCTCGCACCCGCACCACCGAGGGGGGAGCTGTGTCCATCCGCGCCGGCCGCGGCGGCTGCTGCGTCATAGGCACCGACCTCGTCGGGCATCCGCGGGACTGCCCGGGTGCCGTCGTCTACGCCGCCCTGTGGCGGTACCCGGCCAATCCGCGCCGGGCGTGGCGGGTGTTCCTGTGCGAGCAGCACCGCAACTTCGACGGCGCCACCGATGTGCGCCCACTCACCGACGGCGACCAGGAGGCGCTCCGGCTGCGGCGCGAGCGATGGGCGGCGGCGCTGCGCGGGGAGCGCTGGATTCCGCCGCGGCCGCTCGCCGAGTAGCTGTCAGTGCCCGCCGGTAAGATCAGCAGTTCAGGCGGGCCGGGCCGGTGTTGCGAGCACCGGGCCCCCGGCCCTTGATCAGCTATGAGGAGCTGACCCGCTATGAGCATGCCCGACGCTGCCGCGCGCGCAGACGCGGCCACCCGCCTCGACCCCGAGCTCGTCCGCCAGATCGAGGCCATCGACGAGCCGGGGGAGTGGCGGGCCGCCCGCCTCTCCGAGCTGGTGCGCCTGCGCCTGCAGCTGGACGACGCGATCCGCCGTCTCGACCTGGCCGCGGCCACCGCCGCGACCGAGGCTGCACGCAAGGTCCCCAACGTCGGCTGGACGCCGGCGATGACGGAGCGTGTGCCGCCGGCCAGCGCAACGCCTGACCAGGTGCGATCGGGTGTACGGGGTCGTTCACTTCTGGGCGACCAAGAGCATCTGCAACGGCGGCGCGGATCATGGCAAGGATGGCGTCGCGCATCTGGTCGGTGAGCAGGTCGGCTCCGGCCGGGATGAGCTGGGCGAGCAGGGGGCCACGACCGCCGCCGACGGGCAGGCCGAGGGATTGTGCGCAGGCCAGGACGACGGTGGCGTAGTCGTAGCCGAGGGCGTCGACGAGCGTGTGGATGGTGGCCGGCTCGGGCCAGCTCTTGAGGCGGGCGCCGGAGCCGAGTTGCTGCCAGCGGCTGCGGGTGAGGTTGCCTCCGCTGCGCTCTGCGAGGTCGGCGTAGGTCCATCCGCGCTCGTCTCGGCGCGTCTGGATGAGCTGCTGGAGCGTCGGCACCTGGTCACCGTCACCGGGGTGGTCGTGGTCGGTCAACGCAGAGCCTCTCACTGGTGGGCGTCCACGCCTGCATGCGCGAACGCCGCTTGTCGCTGGTCTTAGTGGACTAGTTATCTGTCCACGTGGGGCGCGGGGGCAACCGTACTCAGCCTGCGGTAACGCCTCATTCGCCCCGCCGATTCGCCGTCCACCATCAGGCGGCAGAGCGTCCAGTGACAGTTGACACCGTGGACGTCCACTGACAGGCTCCGATTTGCCAAGCAAGAAGCACCCCAACAGCCCAAGGGAGGTAGCCCGTGAAGCAGGTCCGCGACGCCGACCGGCTGCGCGCCGCGTTCACGGCCCGCCAGGTCTCGTATCGCGACGTCGCCGCCATCGGCCGGTGCTCGCACGGCACCATCGGCAACATCATCAAGGGGCGCCCGCTGGCCCCCGACATGGCCCGCCGCATCGCGAGGTTTCTGCAGGTCCCCGTGGCCGACCTCTTCGTGGACGCCGTGTCCAGCGACAAGCGGCGCGCCGTCCAGTCGAAGGCGGCGGCGTGAAGCACCCGATTGGCAGCACCCCGCCAGCGCAGGTGCGCCCGCCGCGCACCGCGTACTCGCTGGACGAGACCGCGGCGACGCTCGGCGTCACCTACGAGCAGGCCCGCGCCATGGTCCACCGCGGCGAGATCCGCTCGATCCGGTCGGGCCGCTACATCCGCATCCCGGTCGGCGCCCTGGCCGACTACCTCGGCATGTCGCGGAGCGAGCTGGCCGACCACCTGGCCGCCGCCACGGCCGCCTGACCCACCCCCACCCCTTCTCCCTGGAGGACGCATGTCCCTCTCCGCGATCCCCGCCCCCGGCTGGTCCTCGGCCGCCCCGGCCCCGCTGTTCACCCCGCCCACCGAGCCCGCCGTGGAGCTGCCCGCCGTCGACGACACCCCGATCTTCACCGAGCTGCTGGCCGCCCACCCGTCCCTGGCCGCCGACCTGACGGGCCCGCGCCAGGACGTCGAGTCGCACACCGAGTGGCTGCCGGTGGTGGCCTGATGGAGCTGGGCGCCGCCGTGTTCCTCGGCAAGGACTTGCAGGTCAACACGCTGCCCGCGGAGGGCGCAAAGGGCTATCCGACGATCCTGATGGGCGACACCGGTGTCGGTTGGGCGAACCTGCACCTGCGCGACGCGCCCGCCGCCCGCCGGGTGCGCGACGCGATCACCGCGGCGGTCGACCCGGGCGCGGTGATGCTGGACCCGGCCAACCTGGACGACTGCAACGCCCTGGCCGAGGCCGTGCCCGAGCTGGACACCGACTCGGCGGCCGCGGCGCTGCGCGCGATCGCCGCCGCCCGCACCGCCAGGTCGGCCCCGTGACCGCGCTGGCCGCGGTGCTGGTGCTGGGCCCGCTGGTGCTGGCCGCGGGCACGGTGCGCGCGGTCCGCCGGGCCCGCCGGTGAACCCGGAGGCGCTGCCTTACCTGGTCGCCTACCTGGCCGCCGGCTTGGTGCTCGCCGCCCTGGCCGTGGTGGCCGCCCTGCGCGCCATGGAGCCGGGTCCGCACCCGCACCGCGGTCACCGCAGCTCGATCGACATGACCCCGGCGAGGGGGCTCCGACCGCCCGCCAGCGGCCGGAGCCCCGCGAAACACATCCGCTCCACCCCTAGGAGGACCAGATGAACGACACCGTACAGCGACTGGGGACCATCCAGCGCTGGCCCGCCATGCCGGAGTGGCTGTACAGCAGCATCTCCGCCCGCTGCGTGTGCGGCTGCACCATCAGGCTGCGCAACGACGGGCAGTGGACCCACAGTCACGGCTTCTACTGCCGCGAGTCCGCGCGATGACGGCCCCCGACCTGACGGCCGCGCAGGTGGCCGATCACATCGACGCCGCAGCCGCGCTGATCGAGCGTGACGGGCTGCACCACGGCGACTTCTGGGCGGCTACGACGTCCGGCCTCGCCCCCCGGCCAGCGGGTGCAGCGTGCTGCACGGCCGGTGCGCTCGCCGTCTCCGTGTTCGGCGAGCCGACCACGCACGCCCTGGCGGCCGACTTCTGCAACGCCGACGACGACGGCTGGGAACACCCGGTGTTCACCGCGGCGAAGCGCGAGCTGGGCTTCTACTTGCCGAGCGGCCTCTTCAGCTGGTCGGACAGCCACTCCCAGGACGAGGTGGTTGCCGGGCTGCGCCAGGCGGCGGCCAACCTCCGGGCCCGCGGCACGCTCCTGACCGGCGAGGTGTCGGTGGCCGAGCTGGCTGACGTCGCTGCCTCGGCAGTCGCCCCGCCCGCACAGCCGACGCCGACGCGGATCGCGATCGACGCGGACTGCCCGAAGTGCGGCTACCCGGAGCGGTTCTTCGACCTGGAGCGGCGCGTGTTCGGCTGCTCGTCGCTGAACCCGACCCCGTGCGGCTACGAGTCGATGGAGCGCACGGCATGACGGCCACCCTCGCCCCGCCCACCCGGCAGGCCCTGCGCGTGGACTGGCAGGCGTTCGCCGACCTGCGCGCCCTCGGCCTGACCGTGACCGTCGTCGAGCCTGCCGACCTGGGCGGCTGCACGGTGTGCGCGCCGGACCCGATCCCGCTGCCCGCGCAGGCCGTCGTCGTGTACCGGACCAGCGGCGGCGTGGTCTACCGGGAGCCGGTGGACGTCGACTGCGCCCGCCACCTGGTCGGGGTGCTGCACCGCACCCGGCTGGTCGTGGTCGGCGCCGAGCTGCCGGCGGTGGCGGCCTGATGCCCAAGATCGCCTACGAGACCTGGAAGCCGACCGCCGAGTCCTGGCGCCTGATCGACATCGCCGAGCGGATCTGCGAGGACTACGCGGCTCAGGGCTACGACCTCACGCTCCGCCAGCTGTACTACCGGTTCGTCGCCGCCGGGGAGATCCCGAACAACCAGCGCAGCTACAAGAACCTCGGCGCCGTGGTCAACAAGGCTCGGCTGGCCGGCCTGATCGACTGGAACCACATCGTCGACCGCACCCGCAACCTGCGCTCGCTGTCGCACTGGAGCAACCCGAACGACATCATCCGCTCGGCCGCGCACAGCTTCGCCGTGGACAAGTGGGCCGACCAGGACGTCCGCGTGGAGGTCTGGGTCGAGAAGGAGGCCCTGGCCGGCGTCGTCCAGCGGGTGGCAGACCGGCACGACTGCGCCTGGTTCTCCTGCCGCGGGTACGTCTCGCAGTCCGAGCTGTGGGGCGCGGCCCGTCGGCACCTGAACTACATCGCCAACGGCCAGCGGGTCGTCGTCGTGCACCTCGGCGACCACGACCCATCCGGCATCGACATGACCCGCGACATCACCGACCGGCTGCACGCGTTCGTCGACCGCGACTGGGTCAACGACCACGGCGACGACATCCCGGTCAACGACATGCAGGGCACTATCGCCGTCCGGGACATCCGCGACCACATGCGCGAGCGGCTTGACACGGACCACCAGCCGATCACCGTCAACCGGATCGCGCTGAACATGGCCCAGATCGAGCAGTACAACCCGCCGCCGAACCCGGCCAAGCTCACCGACTCGCGCGCCAAGGAGTACCTGGAGCGCTTCGGTGACGAGAGCTGGGAGCTGGACGCCCTCGACCCGAGCGTGCTCGACGCGCTGATCGACGCGGCCATCACCGACCTGGTCGACCCGGACCGCTTCCACGTCCAGCAGATCGACGAGGAGGACCAGCGTCAGGTGCTGCTGGACGCCTCCCGGCGCTGGACCGAGGTCCGGGACTTCCTCGCTGGCGGTGCGGCATGACCGCCACGCTGCCGCCCGCCACCTACGCCGACCTGGTCGCCGCCATGTGCGACGCCGACGGCCGGCTGGTGCGCCACGAGACCCCGGACGGCCGGTGGGCGCTGGTGTGGGACGAGACCGGCTGGTCGACGGTGCGCACCAGCGACGAGGTGTGGATCAAGTACCAGCCGAGCGTCGAGCAGGCGCTGCGCGGCATCGCCACCGGCTGGGCCGACAAGGAGGCCGACCGGCTGGCCGCCTACCTGGCCCAGCTGCGCGCCGATGGCGCCCGCGCCATGGACCACGACCGGCTGCGCATCGACGCCGCCGAAGACCGCCGCGAAGGCGGCACCGATGGGAGCGACCGATGGTGACCGACATCCAGCTGGTGCTGGACAGCGTCCGCCGCCGCGCCAGCACCGGCCACGTCGTGCCCAACACCGACGTGCAGCTGCTGCTCGCCGAGATCCACCGGCTCGACCAGGTGGTGGCCGCCATGGCGCAGAACCGGCCGCTGCTGGTCACGCGGGGCGGTGGGCCGCGATGACCCGCACCGGGGTCAAGGAGCTGCAGCCGTGCGGCACCGAGGCGGCGTTCCGTCGGCACCACCGGCGACGCGAGCGGCCGTGCACGAGGTGCCGGCAAGCCCACGCGGCGTACGAGCGCGAGGGCTACCAGCGGCGCACGGTGCGTGCGGCGTGACGGGCTATGCGTCGGGGCGCTTCGGGAGCTTGGCGCCGGGCCACCGGATCCACCAGAGGACGAGGTCGCGCATCACGCCGGAGCGGGTCATGCCGATGGCCTCGGCGTCGTCACCGAACTTCGTCCACGGCTGGTCGTCGATCTGCGTCGACCGCGGTGGCGTCTTGCGGCGGCTCCCGGGCACGCCAGGGACTGTAACTGGTAACACGCCCGGCCCTCCATCACTGCTGATCAACGCGCTTGCGTTACACGTAACATCAGGCTACGTTGTCACAGGTAACGTCACAAGTAACACGATGCCCTCTAGCAGGAAGGACGCGACATGACCGACCTCGCCGATCTGGTCGCCGACGACGTCGCGCGGCTGGCAGACATCGGCCAGCGAATCCGCGACCTCACCGAGCAGGCCGACGAGATCAAGACCCGGCTCCGGCCGCTGGGTGCCGGGAAGTTCCGTCACGACGGCCGCGACGTCCTCCAGGTCGGCGAGGCCGGCGAGCAGTTCGACCCGAAGCTCGCAGCCAAGCTCATCCCCGAGGCGCTGCAGCCGTCCTGCTCGAAGCTCAAGCTCGACGGCCCCACCGCCAAGCAGGTGCTGCCCCCGGCCCTCTACGCGCAGTGCTGCACCCCGCGCGCCGCGGCGGTGAAGGCCCTGTGAACTCGGTACACAGCCCCCGACCCACCGCCGAGCAGGCCACGATTCGTGACGCCTACCTCGCCGGGGGCGACCTGGTCGTCGAAGCCGGGGCCGGCACCGGAAAGACCACCACCCTGCGGATGCTCGCCGACGCCGACCAGCGCCGCGGCGTGTACATCGCCTACAACAAGGTCACCGCCGACGACGCCGGCCGCCGGTTCCCCGGCCGCATGGCCTGCTCCACCGCGCACGCCCTGGCCTACCGGGCCGTCGGGAAGCGGTACCGGGCCCGGCTCGGCGGCCCGCGGCTGCGCGCCCAGGACACCGCGGCCATCCTCGGCCGGCTCGACCCCGTCGCGTTCGAAGCCGGTGTCGTCGCCGGCCTGGCCCGGATCGGCCTGGCCCGGCTGACCCTGGCGACCGTCGACGCGTTCTGCAAGGCCGCGGACGACGAGGTCGGCGTCCAGCACGTGCCGCACGTGCCCGCTCTCGACCAGCAGGCCATGGCCGCGGCGCGGGAGGCCGTCACCGCGCTGGCGCGGTCGGCGTGGGCCGAGCTGAACCAGCCGGTTGGCGACCTGGAGTTCAGCCACAACACCTACCTCAAGATGTGGGCGCTCACCCGGCCCCGGCTGCACGTCGACGTCGTCGTAGTCGATGAAGCCCAGGACCTGAACCCGTGCGTCGCCCAGGTCGTCGACGCCCAGACCCACGCCCAGCGGGTCGCGGTCGGCGACAGGTGTCAACCGGCCGGCACGCTGGTGGCCGTCGTGCGCGGCACCGCGACGCGATCGCACCGCACGGTCGTCGAGCAGGTGCCGATCGAGGACGTCCGGGAAGGCGACCGGGTCGTCAGCTTCGACATCCCACACGCGTTCCTACGGCGCTCCGGATCGCCGGTCAGCGGCGTGACGGCGCGCCCGTTCGACGGCGCCCTCGTGCGGGCGACCACCGAGGAGGGCCACAGCAGCGCCTACACCCCCGACCACCACTGCATCGCGCACGTCGGCCCGGCGTTCGCTGGGCGGCACGTGCTGTACCTGATGCGCCGCGGCGGCGACTACCGGATCGGCATCGCGACGGGCATCCGCGAGAGCCAAGGGAACATGCCGGGGTTCATCCTGCGGGCGGCGGCGGAGCGTGCTGACGCGGCCTGGGTGCTGGACACGTTCGCGGACCGGGGCGATGCCGCGGCGGCCGAGATCATCGCGTCGCTGGAGCACCGGATCCCGCAGCTGACGTTCCGGGCTGGCAACCGCAGCGTCATGTCCCAGGACCGGCTCGACGCGTTGTGGGCGAAGCTCGGCAGCAACGAGGAGGCCGCGGCCGGGCTGCTTGCTCAGTACGGGCGCAGCATCGACCACCCGTTGTGGGCGAGCGGCGATCACCGGCTCCTCGTCCGCCGTGCGGCTGTCGTCCGGGCGTGCAACCTGCTCGACGGCATGACGGTACTGACCCGCGAGGGCGCGATGGACGCCGAGGGGAAGCGGGCCCACCGCAACCGGTGGTCGCCGATCAAGGTTACCCGCGAGCCCTACCGCGGGCTGGTCTACTCGATGACCGTCGACCGCGATCACACCTACATCGGCGACGGGATCGTCACCCACAACTGCCAGGCCATCAACGGCTGGAACGGCGCGGTCAACGCCATGGCCGGCTGGTCCTGGCGCAGGCTGTCGCTGACGCAGTCGTTCCGGTTCGGGCCGGACGCCGCCGAGGTCGCCAACCAGTGGCTCGACGTGCTCGACGCCCCGCTGCGCCTCACCGGCCTTCCCACTCTCGACACGCGGGTCGGGTACGTGGCCGAGCCGGACGCAATCCTGTGCCGCTCCAACATCGCCGCGTTGAACGCCGCGGCCCGCGAGCTGGACGCCGGCCGCCGAGTGGCGATGGTCGGCGGCACCCGCGACGTCAAGGCCCTCGCCTACGCGGCGCGGGACCTGCAGGCCGGACGCCCCACCGACCATCCGCAGTTCATCGGCTTCAAGACCTGGGACGACGTCCGCGAGTACGCCGAGTCCGACTCCGGATCCGACCTGCGCACCTTCGTCAAGATGATCGACCAGTCCGGGCCCGGCCGGGTCCTGGCCATCGCAGGCCAGCTGGTCGAAGAGGCCGGCGCCGAGGTCGTCACCTCCACCGTCCACAAGGCCAAGGGCCGGGAGTGGCCGCGGGTGCTGATCGGGTCGGACTTCCCGCAGCCCGGCGACGTCAAGCCGGACGGCTCCGAGGTGGAGTTCACCCGGGACGACGCGATGCTCGCCTACGTCGCGGTCACCCGCGGGCGAGAGCAGCTCGACCCAGGCGGACTGGCGTTCATCGACTACAAGCGGCCCGACCTCACCCCGGCGACGGTGGCGGCGTGACGGCCACCGCGCCGGCCCGGGTGAAGCGGTTCACCGCGTCCCGGGACCAACCGTGCACCACCGGTTGCGGCACGACCATCAGCGCGAACGATCAGGCCGGCTACATCGGCGGCATCCCGGGCGCCTCCTGCGCGGCCTGCTGCGACCGCGCCGAGGGCGTCGACGGGCTGGCCCGGGTCGGCGAGCTGACACCGACGACGGACGGCCCGGTGCAGCAGCTGGTCGCGGTGCCGGACCCCGAACCGGCAGTCGAGCCGGTCGCGGAGCAGCCTGAGCGCCCGCACACCCTCGTCGACCTCAGCACCTGGGCCGACGACGTCACCGCCCGCGGCACCGACCCGAAGCTGGTCGGCGACGAGCTGGTCGACGTCATCCGAGAAGGCATCCTCGCCGGCGACATGCGGTCCCGACAGGTCGAGATCGGGCCGTCCGAGCTCGGCCAGCCCTGCGCCCGGGCGCTGGCCTACCGGCTCGCCGGCGTCCCGCACACCGGCACCCAGGCCACCCCGTGGCGGCAGTGGGTGGGCACCCAGGTCCACGACGGCACCGAGCTGCACGCCCACCTGGCCAACGCCACCCGCGGCACCCGCTGGCTCACCAACCTGCACGTCGAGGTCGGCGAGCTGTACCCCGGCCGCCCGATCCGCGGGCACCTCGACTTCCTCGACGTGGTCACCGCCACCATCGTCGACCTCAAGGTGCCCGGCTCCACCGCGATGCGCACCTACGGCCCCGGGAAGCCCGAGAGCCCCACCTACCGGATCCAGGTCCACGCCTACGGCCGCGGCGTCCAACGCGCCGGGTTCCTCCCCGAGCACGTCGCCGTGCTGCGGCTGTCCCCGGCCCGGGAGCTGGACGAGCACATCTTCAAGACCGAGCGCTACGACGAGCAGATCGCCGTCGACGCCCTCAACCGCGCCGGTGGCATCGCCCGCATGGTCGACGCCATCGGAGCCGGCGCCGCCGCGGCGCTCCCGCCGACCGAGAACTACTGCAACCGCTGCAGCTGGTTCCGGCCCGGCTCTGCCGACCTCACCACCGGTTGCCCGGGAGCCCCGGGCGCCATCCGACCGCGCCGCGACCCGTTCGACGCGCTCGTCGGCTGACCCCAATCCACCCCGTTTCACCTGCAAGGAAAGGCATCACCGTGACCAACCCGTTCGACTCCGCCGACGACTTCTTCTCCGGCGGTAACCCGTCGATCAGCTTCAAGGGCGACCACAACCTCGGCCGACCGAAGGGCGGCACCATTGTCCGGATCGGGCAGAAGCAGCAGCAGACCGACTTCAAGACCAAGCAGCCCGAGACCTGGGACGACGGCACCCCGAAGATGGTGCTGCCCATCGAGCTGATCACCGACGAGCGCGACCCGCAGGACCCCCACGACGACGGCGGCCGCACCCTCTGGGTCGGCGAGGGCTCGGCGATGAAGGCCGCCATCGGGAAGGCCCTGCGCGCCACCCGCTCCAAGCTGCGCCCCGGCGGCGTGCTCATGGTCGCCTGGGTGTCCGGGAAGGGCGAGGCCGGCGACCCGAAGCAGTACCAGGCCCAGTACACCCCGGGCGCCGGTGACGCCGACGCCATGTTCAACCAGCCCGCCGCGGCCCCGGCGGCCGGTCACCTCGGCACGTACGACGCCCTGGGCCAGTACCCGGCCCAGCAGGCCCCGGTGAACCCATTCGGCCAGCAGCAGGCCGCCCAGTCCGCGCAGACGGCTCCGGCCGGTCTGTGGGGCAACCAGGCGCCGCCGCCCGCGCAGCCCCCGGCGAACCCGTTCAGCCAGCAGCAGGCCGCACCGGCCACCAACCCGTTCGCCCAGCAGGCGCCGCCCGCGCAGCCCCCGGCCCCGGCGCCCGCCGCGGCGCCGGGTATCGACCTGCACGCCATCGCCGCCGCCTACGGCCACCTCACCCCGGAGCAGCAGCAGGCCATCGCCGCCGGCATGGCCCAGGGCATGACCGTCGACCAGGTCGTCGGCGTGTTCGGGCCGCCCCGCAACGCCGCCTGACCGTTGCTTCACCCGCCCCGAGCCGGAACCGGCCGGCCAACCGCGCATCACGGCGCGGCGGGGCACGTGCAGTCCACCCCCACCGAGCAGGGGACACCCGCGGCGCCGCTCCCCACGCCGTACCGCGACCACGCCCTGACCTACCGCGCCGCCGGCTGGATCGGCGTCCTGCCCGTCCCCTACGGCACCAAGAAAATCGCCGCCACGGGGTGGACCGGGCACGCCGGCCGCTGGCCCTCCGGCGCCGACATCCAAGCCTGGTGCGACAACCCATCACCCGCCGAAGGTGGCGGCAACATCGCCCTGCGCTTACCCGTCGACGTCATCGGCCTCGACATCGACGCCTACACCGGCAAGAACGGCGCCACCACCCTCGCCGGACACATCGACCGCTGGGGGTCGCTGCCGGCCACCTGGACATCGACCAGCCGCGACGACGGCACCTCCGGCATCCGCCTCTACCGCGTCCCCGAAGGACTGCGGTGGCCCGGGCAGGCCGGCCCGCACATCGAGATCATCCAGACCGCGCACCGCTACGCCGTCGTCTGGCCCTCCGTGCACCCCGACACCGGCAGCCGCTACCGCTGGATCCGGCCCGACGGCATCGTCTCCACCGAACCACCCGACCCCGACCAGCTACCCGAGCTACCCGACACCTGGATCATCGGCCTGACCGGTGGCGAGCTCGCCGAGCACGTCACCTCCGCCGACCTGGCACCCACCGCGGTCCGCAACTGGATCAACGCCCACCACCAGCCCGGCATGTGCCGGGCCACGAGCCGCACTCTCGGACACCTAGTCGCCGAGCTGGGCCAGGGCTCCGCGCACGAAGCGCTGCGCCGCCTCCACGGCCTGGCCCGCCTTGCCGAGCAAGGCCACCACGGACTGGTCGACGCGCTGCACCAGGCCCGCGCCGCGTTCATCGCCGAGGTCACCAGCCCCCGCCGCGGCGCCGTCCGCACCGTCGAGGACGCCGACGGCGAGTTCATGCGCTCCCTCACCGGAGCCGTCCGCAAGGTCGTCGGCATGCCCTCCGTCGGTCCCGACGAGCACCCGGCTGACCCATGCGAGGACCCGTTCGGCGACATCGTCGACGCCGCCGACATCACCGCGGCCCCCGCCACCTTGAGCGCACCGGCGACTAGGACGCTGACCGTCCTACCCGGCCCGTCCCCGGGCCCCCAGCACACCCCTGCCGGCCCCGCCTGGGCCCCGGAGAGCAGCCCGGCCGCCGAGCCGGCGCGATCGTCGTGGTGGCCGGTCGACCTCGCCGCCGCACTGTCCGGCGACAACCCCGAGAAGCCCCCTACCGTCCTCGCTCGCTCCGACAACCAGTGCCTGTTCTACGCGGGCAAGGTCAACGGGCTGCTCGGCGAGTCGGAGTCCGGGAAGACCTGGGTCGCCCTCCACGCCGTCGCCCAGCAGCTCGCCGTCGGCCACCCGGTCGCCTACCTCGACTTCGAGGACAGCGTCCACGGCGTCGTCGGCCGGCTCACCGACCTCGGCGTCGACCGCGCCGCGATCCTCGACCACCTCACCTACATCAACCCCGACGAGGCCTGGTCCGCCCAGGCCGTCACCGACCTCGGCGACACCCTCGCCCAGGCTGAGCGCACCCTCATCGTGCTGGACGGCGTCAACGCCGCCATGGCCCTGCTCGGCATGGAGACCAACAGCAACGACGACGCCACCCGCTTCGCCCAGCTGCTGCTCAACAAGCTGGCCGCTACCGGGGCCGCGGTCATCGTCATCGACCACGTCGCCAAGAACAAGGAAACCCGCGGGAAGGGCGGAATCGGCGCCCAGGCGAAGCGAGCGATGATCCGCGGCTGCTCCATCTCGGTCGAAGTCATTCAACCGTTCGGGCGCGGGATGGTCGGACAGCTCAAACTACTGGTCGACAAGGATCGGCCTGGTTATGTGCGTGGATTCTCTGCGTTTGCAAAACAGGCTGGAACTGCAATCCTCATGTCTGACGCCGCCACCGGACAAGTGCAGGTGCGGATCGAGCCGGCCGACCAGCCCGACAGTAACGGACGAACCGCATTCCGTCCGACCGGAATCATGGAGCGCATCTCGCGCCACCTCGCATCGCTGGGCGACGAGCTGTCCGGGAACGACATCGAGAAAGCAATCAGCGGGCGTGCCGAGCACATCCGGGCCGCACTGGCTGCGCTGGTCGAAGGCAGCTACGTGGAGCGCCGCGAGGGCCCTCGGCGAGCCGCGCTGTACCGGCACCGGCACGTGTTCCGGGAGCTGGACGAGCTGACCGACGGAGGCTCCGATGACGACTGAACGTGACTTCGTCCCGACTTCGTCCCACTTCGTCCCGGACGAGGTGCCCGTTCCCACCGGTGACTTCGTCCCGTTCCTCGTCCCCCCCGTAGGGGACGAGGACGAAGTCGCGGGGACGGGTCGCAGCTCACGCAAAGATCAAAAGCTGACTTCGTCCGGGACGAAGTCGCGGACCACCAAGCTCAACCCCGACGCCCAGCGCCCCGGCGAGATGCTGGATCATGGTGGCCAGACCCGAGGCGCACACCTCGACCGATGCGACCGCTGCGCAGCCGACATCCTCGTCGGCCTCGACGCCGACCGCTGCGCCCTCTTCGCAATCTGCGATCCCATCGCGCTCGACCACCTTGGCGAATACCTCGCCCTGTTCCGCGGACTTCGCACCTACACGCTCGCTCGACGAATGGGCGGCAGCGGACAGCCCCGCTGGGAAATCGACCCCCGATCGCATTGGGGCATCGCAAAGCGGAGCCGGCGCTACCCGGTCATTCCCGCGCACCGCTGCGGCATCGTGCACTCATCGACCCGGGGCAGCCCGTTCGTTCGGCCAGCCGCACCAGCTGTCCACGACTCGCCACCATTCTGAGAGCGAACGAATGACCACCGATGCATCCGCCCGAGGCCGCGCCAACCGCAACCGCGGCAGCAAAGCAGAACTCGACGTCGCCAAATGGTTCCGGCCCAACGGTTTCCCTCAGGCCGAACGGGCCGTCCGCACCGGCTACACCACCACCACCCGCACCAGCGCCGACCCCGGCGACCTCACCGGCCTCGGCGACGTCGTCGTCTCGATCAAGGACGTCGACGAGGACCGCGCACGACAGCCCGCCGTGCTGGCCGGCTGGCTCGCCGAACTCGACGCCATGGCCGCCCCCGCCGGCGCCGTCCGCCTGCTCGTTGCCAAGCGCCGGGGAAGTGCCGACCCGGGCTCGTGGTGGTGCTGGATGCGGCTGCGCACCCTCGCCGGGCTCCTCGCCGAGACCGCGGGCCGCTTCGACGTCGAGCTGGTCGCCGAGCCGGACGCCCCGGTCCGCATGCAGCTGGCCGCCGTGGTGCCGTTGCTGCGGGCGGCCGGGCACGGTGACCCCCTGGACGCCGCCGCGTGATCGTCTCCGCGGCCAACGGCCAACACCCTGCCCGCGCCGTGCACGGCGCTCCTGGAGCCAACCAGGCCGCGAAACGGCCCCATCGCGGCCGACCGCACCACCCCGCCCGACACCACCCGGAGGAGCCGACCGTGACCGACCAGCCCAACCCGCCCGCCATGACCGACGAGCAGAAGCGCGCCTACGCCGCCGAGCTCCTCGACGAGCACGGCACCAGCTGCGAGTACCTGACCGTCGTCGAATGCGCCCCCGAGGTGCTCGGCCACGACATCAGCGAGGCCGACGCCCAGGCCGTCCACGACCTCATCCGGGCCGGCGGCGGGGACGAGGACGAGCCGGACGACGACCACCAGGACGGCTGCGACCTCGGCCACGACCCCGCCCAGATCTCCTGCCAGGACGCCGCCGTGCACACCCAGGCGCTCGCCCGACCCACCCCGCTCGCCGACTTCGTGCAGCACTTCCGGACCGGCCTGCTGTACGCCGCGCCCGAGACCTGGGCCGACCGGATCTACCCGTTCCTCGACGAGCTGGTCGCCCGCTACAACCCGCTGATCGAGGGCACCGTCGAGCAGGCCGAGCCCGGCGAGCCGCCGCGCTGCCCCCGCCCCCGACCCGACAACGCCCAGCTCGTCGAACTCCGGCGGCAGCACCCGACGCCCTGGCGGGTCGACGAGGACTACGACGGCCAGCTCGTCGACGCCCTCAACCAGGAGGTCACCACCAGCGGCATCGAGCAGCTGGTCGCCGACGCCGTCAACGCGCTCGTCGGCGCGGCCCACGAGGAGGGCTGATGGCCACCGAGACCCTCGACAACGAGCGTGGCGCACCGTCCACCTACGACGAGCTGATCGGCGTCCTCGAAGCCCTGCCCGTCCTCGTCCGCGAGAAGCGCCGCCGCGACCGGCTCAGCCTCCGCCGAGCCGCCGAGCTGACCGGCGTCGGCTTCAACACGATCAGCCGGTTCGAGCAGGGCGAAGCGTGCTCGCTCGGCAACGCCGTCCAGCTGCTGCGCTGGGTCGGCGAGCGAACCGCCCCGCCACCGGCCGACCGCTGGGTCACCTGGGCCGGGGTCGACCACCTCGACCAGCCCATCACCCGGCGCGGCGTGTTCGTGGCCGAGACCGGCGACGGCCGCGCCGACGTCGTCGAAGACGAGGGCTCGCCCTGGAGCCTCACGATCGCCGAGCTGACCTTCGAGGACGCCCGATGACCGACACGACCGCGCCCGTGCTCGCCGGCTGCCTCTGCTGCGACCGGCCACTCCTCGTCCCCGGACGGCTCGCCTGCCCGCCCTGCATCGACCGGCTCGGACGGACCCTCGACGAGCTGCGCGGTGCCTGGACGCGGCTCCACCAGGCCGACCTCGCCGCCAGCGGAGGCGGTTCGACCGCGCGGCGAGCGCCCGGATTCGGCTCCCGCAGCCCCATCCGGCTCGCCGTCCTCGCGCTCATCCACACACCCGTCCACAACCAGCGGCCGGACCCGGACAATCTCCGAAACGCGCCGATCCTGCACGTCGCAGCCCACTGGGCCGACCTCGCCCGCGAAGACCAGCTGCTGCCCGACCTGGCCGGCGACCGCACCGTCACAGGCGAACTCCTCCGGCTGCGCGGCGTGGTCGACGAGCTGGCCGGGCGCTGGTGGGTGGGCGACCTCGCCCGCTCGCTGGGCGGCACCCTGCACCGCGCCCACCTGGCGCTCGGCGAGGTCGAGCCGGAGATCCCGTTCGGCGACTGCCCGCGGCCGACGCCCGACGGCCTGGCCGAGCACCGGCAGCTGGTGGCCGACCTCGGCGAGCGCCTGGTCGTCGCCGCCCGCGACCAGCTCGCCAGCCTCTACTGCGGCGGCCAGGTGCGCGGCAACCGGGAGCACGCCAGGTGCCGGCGCTGCGGGGCCAGCTGGGCCGGCGAGGCCGCCGTGCACCGGCTCGGGGCGCAGCTCGGCGACGCCATGCTCGACCTCGCCGGCCTCGCCCGATACCTGGGCATCGACTCGATTCCCAGGCTGCGGCAGTGGGCGCACCGCGACGGGTGGACGCGCACCAAGGTCGGCGGGCGGACGCTGTACTCGCTGGCCGAGGCCCGGGCGAGTGCGTGGCGCAGGTTCGAGCGGCAGGCTGGGAGGATCGCGGCATGATCCGCCGGTTCCTGTTCGCCCCGTGGCCCCAGGCGATGTCCTACCGGGAGCGGTGGGCCTGGTCGCGGTTCATCGGGAGGCGTCGGTGAGCGTCCCGGCCCGGCGAGACCCGATCGTGCTGGTCCTGGTGAGCCTGGTGCTGCGCCTGGCCAGCAAGACGACCCGCGCCCGGGTGCTCTGCGGCATCCGGCAGGCGCAGGGCATGCACGTCTCGCCCGCCCTGCTGGCCGAGGCGGGCTGGCCGGTGGAGGAGCGCGTCCCGTAACGGGCTGATCACCCTCGTTGCTGGACAGCGGCACTGTCACGTAGCCTTCGCCATGTTGGGCTGTCCCTGCCGGTCGTACACCGCACAGCCCGCCACCCGAACCCACCACGAAGCCCCGCCGAGCACCCAGCCCGGCGGGGCCTCTGCCGTGTCCACGACCCCCGGAGGTGCGCTGTGAGCTACCAGCGCATCGACCCCGCCGTGCGCACCGCCATCGAGACCGAGCTGCAGGCCGGCTCCGGGCGCAGCCGGGCCGCCATCGCCCGCGAACACGGCGTCTCCACCCGCACCGTGCAGCGGTTCGCCGACCAGCTCGGACTCCGCGACCCCTGGAACACCGCCGACACGCGGAAGGCCACCGAGGCCGCCACCGACCGGCGCCGCGCCCTCCGGTCCCAGCTGGCCGACCAGCTGCTCACCGAGGACATCCCGCTGCTGCGCGCCCAGCTGCGCGAGCCCATGCGCAAGACCGTCGTCCTGCCCGGCCCCGACGGCGCTAGCACCGAACGCGTCGACGAAGACGACGCCGTCGTCGCCCGCGCCCGCCAAGCGCTCATGACCTCGGTCGGCATCGCCGTCGACAAGACCATCGCCATCGACAAGCACGACGTCCAGGACGACGCCGACCAGGCCGGCGAAGTGCTCGGCAAGCTGTTCGACGGGCTCGGCGCCGCCTACGAGGTGCTGCGCCGCGACGCCCAGGCCGACCCTGCCGATGCCGAGCCGGGCGTCTGACCTCACCGGCGGCCAGTTCAGCGAGCAGCAGATCCGGTCGCTCGTCGAAGCCCAAGCCCGCACCAACCTGTGGGAAGGCGCCATCCGGTCCGGCAAGACCATCGCCTCGATCATCGCCTGGTCCAACCACCTCAAGCTCACCAGGCGGGCCGAGGGCGAGGCGTTCGTCGTCGGCCGCACCCGCGACACCATCGCCCGCAACCTGTTCGGGCCCATGAAGACCGTGCCGCTCCTGCGCGCCCTACTGCCGAACACCAGCTACACCGCCGGCGCCGCCACCGCCCGCGTCCTCGGCCAAGAAGTCCACGTCATCGGCGCCAACGACAAGCAGGCCGAGGAGAAGATCCGCGGCCTCACCGGCCGCTCCTGCTACCTCGACGAAATCACCGTGCTCCCCGCGCCGGTGTTCCGCCAGAGCCTCGGCCGGCTCTCCGTCCGCCAGGCCCGCCTGTTCGGCACCACCAACCCCGGCAACCCGCAGCACTGGTTGAAGACCGAGTACCTCGACCGGGCCCGCGACCTCGACCTCGCCACCTGGCACTTCCGCATCGACGACAACCCGCACCTCGACCCCGACTACGTCAGGTCGATCAAGCAGGAGTACGTCGGGCTCTGGTACCGGCGCATGATCGACGGCGCCTGGGTGATGGCCGAAGGTGCCGTCTACGACCGGTGGGACCCCGACCTGCACGTCGTCAAGCAGCTGCCGCCCATCGACCGCGTGCTGGCCGCCGGTGTCGACTACGGCACCACCAACGCGTTCGCCGCGCTGATGCTGTGCCTCACCCGCGACGGCCGGCTGTGCTTCACCCGCGAGTACCGGCACGACTCCCGGAAGGCCCACAAGCAGCTCACCGACGCCGAGTACAGCACCGCCCTGAGCAACTGGATCGCCGCCGGGCCCGACCTCGGAGAGCCGGGGCCGCCCCGGTTCGTGTGCGTCGACCCCAGCGCCGAGAGCTTCCAGGTGCAGGCCCACCGCGACGGCATCCGCGGGATCACCGACGCCGACAACGCCGTCGTCGACGGCATCCGCCTCGTCTCCTCCCTGATCGCCCTCGGCCGCCTCGTCGTCCACGAGTCGTGCGAGGGCTGGATCAACGAGGTCGCCGGCTACAGCTGGGACGACAAGGCAGCCGAGAAGGGCGACGACAAGCCCATCAAGGTCGGCGACCACAGCCTCGACGCCGGCCGGTACGCGATCAAGACCACGCAGTCCGTGTGGCAGCGCCACGTGCCGCTCACCCCGTGGCAGCCCGCCGCGGCCTGACCCCGGGGAGGCGCCGTGCTGCTCGACGCGCTGGCCGGCGTCGCCATCGGCCTGGCCGCCTGGTTCCTGCTGGCCGTCCTCGTCGCACCCGCGATCGGCCGCCTGCTGCGCGGCCTCTGACCTCGGGCAGGGGCGTCAACGCCACCCCCGCGCCGTCATGCGAGCGCGGACCAGGGAGCGAAGGACGGTCAGGATCCGGCCCTTCCGTAGCGGTAGCCGCACCTGCGCCCCTGCCCGAACCAACCACCTCCGACCGGAAGGACCGCCATGACCGACGAGACCAGCACCAAGCCCGAGCCGCCCGCCGTCACCGGCGTGCACGTCTGGGTCGGCGAACGCGCCGGCCGGGTCCACGAGACCGGGCGGTCCGCGTACAGCAACGGCGACCGGGAGTTGGTCGTCGTCGACGAGCACGACCGCGACATCGCCCAGTACGCGGTCGGCGGCTGGCTTTCCTACGAGCTGATGTTCGCCAAGCCCGCCGAGGCGTCGGCGTGAGCGTCCAGCGCGACGTGGACGTCACCCCGCCCGACCACGACGAGGACGACGGCGACAGCCGATCGATCAGCATCACGGTCAGCATCTGCGGCGTCGACGACGTGTACCGCTCGGCCAGTGCGGTGCTCGAAAGCGACGCCACCGACGCCGACCTCGCCGCCGAACTGGTCACCGCCCTCCGCGCGGTCGGTGTCTCGCACGGCGGCCAGCTGGGCGTCGAGCTGGCCAGGCGGCTCCCGCCGTGACCCGCCACCCCCGCGGCCAGCTCGAGGTCGTCAACGGCGTGCGCTCGTTCCGCGGCGGCTGCACCTGCTGGCCCTGCGCCATCCGCCGCATCCCCGCCAAGCTCCTCGACGCCGTGTTCGCCATCGGGCTGGGCGTCGACCTGCTGCGCCAGCGCCGGTGATCGCCGCCGACGACGTCCTCACCGTCGAATGGCTGGACGCCGACGACCTCGCGTTCGGCGAGGCGCAGGTGTGCGACCTCGCCCGCGCCGAGCACTACCGCGCGTTGATGGCCGCAGCCCAGCCGGGCGGGCACCTCGCCCCGCCCATGGTCAGCCCCGACCCCGACCGGCCCGGCCGCTACCTGATCCGCGACGGCCGGCACCGTTGGCTCGCCCAGCTCGCGCTCGGGCGCGGCCGGATCCGGTGCCTCGTCGTCCGGCCCGCCAACACCAGCACGTAGGAGGAGATCGCCGTGGCCGTCGTGCCCACCGACCACGCCCCGACTTTTCCCGTCCGGCTCCAGGTCGGCACCAGCGAGCCCATCGACCTCGGCGAGCTGACCGCGCCGGTCACCGTGCACGCCGAGGTTGTCGACGGCCAGCCGCACGCCCGGCTCCTGCTCGACAACAGCGGTGTCCTCGCCGCGCTGGCCGACCTGCTGGAGAAGGCGGCCGCCGACCTGCGGCAGCCGGGCGTGCTCGACGACGAGGAGCCGGGCACCGATGCACGCTGAGTCCGGCCCGACCTGGCCGCCGCTCGGCGCCGGGCCCGTCACCTTGTGCATCGGCGACGGCGACCCCATCGAGCTCGGCCAGCTGCACACCGACCTCGTCGACCCCGCCCGCGACTACGCGCCCTGCACCGCCGACCAGGCCCACCTGCGGCGCCAGCTCGTCGAGCGGCTGCTCGTCGCCATCCACAGCCTGAGGTAGGAGACCGTCGGTGTTGCCAGAGCCTGGGTCGACCTGGCCGCCGCCCGAGCTGGGCCCGGCGCTGGACAAGTGGCGCGAATGGTCGGCCTGGTGGACCGGCTCGCCCGACCTGTTGGCCGAGGTGTACGGCGGCCGCTACGCCGGCGGCCCCAACATCGGGCACCGCCCCAGCCAGTACCAGGGCGGCATCGTCGGCGCCCTGGCCCGCATGTGGTGGGGCCGACCGACGCCGCCGCACGAGACCGAGGAGAAGCTGCACGTCCCGCTGGCCGGCGACCTGTGCCGCGCGGCCAGCGACATGCTGTTCTCTGAGCCGCTCACCGCCACCTCCGAGGACGACGCCACCTCCGACCGGCTGGAGGAGCTGCTCGACGACTCCGGGCAGGCCCGCCTGTCCGAGGCCGCCGAGACGGTGGCCGCGCTGGGCGGCGGCTACCTGCGCGTCGTCTACGACAAGACCGTGTCCGACCGGGCCTGGTTCGACGTGGTCGCCCCCGACGCCGCCATCCCCGTCTGGTCGTGGGGGCACCTGCGCGAGGTCACCTTCTGGCGCCAGCTGGCCTGCATCGACGGCAAGGTGTGGCGCCACTTCGAGCACCACGAGCCGGGCTGGATCCGGCACGGCCTGTACGAGGGCGAGGCCGGCAAGGTCGGCAGGCTGGTCCCGCTACAGGACCGGCCGGAGACCCGCGGCCTGGCCGAGCTGGTCAACGCCGACGCCGCCATCGCGACCGGGTATCCGCTGCTCGACTGCACCTACATCCCGCAGCAGTTGCCCAATCCGGCCTGGCGCGGGAAGCCGCTGCTGGCCCCGATGGGCCGGTCGGTGCTGGACACCTGCGAGCCGATGCTCGACGCCCTCGACATGTGCTGGTCGTCCTGGATGCGGGATCTCGACCTCGGCCGCGGCCGTGTCGTGGTGCCCGGCTCCTGGCTGGACGACCACGGCCCCGGCCGCGGCGCCAGCTTCGACCCCGGCCGCCGCTGGTTCACCCCGGTCGAGGGCGCGCTCAAGATGGAGCGCCCCGAGGTCGTCCAGTTCGCGATCAGGGTGCAGGAGCACGCCGACACGGCCGCCAACCTGGTCCGTCAGGTGCTGCGCCGCGCCGGCTTCGCCCCCGGCTCGCTGGGGGAGCAGGGCGACGGGGTGGCCATCACCGCCACCGAGACCCACGCCCGCGAGCGCCGCAGCTTCATCACCCGGGGCCGGGCGATCGGCTACTGGCGGCCCGCCCTCGGCCAGCGCGCCCTGCCCGCCCTGCTGGCCATCGACGCCCACGCGTTCGGGCGGCAGGTCGACCTCGGCCAGCCGGTGAACGTCGAGTTCGCCGACAGCGTCCAGCCGGACGAGCTCACCGTGGCCACCACCGCGGAGATGCTGGGCCGCGCCCAGGCCGCCTCGATCGAGACCCGGGTGCGCATGGTCCACCCGGACTGGGTCGACGACCAGGTGCTGGCCGAGGTGGCCCGGATCCGGGAGGACGCCGGCGGGGGCATGCCCGCCCCGTTCGACTACGGCGGCGGCCCGACCGAGACCGACGATCAGCGGACCGCGCTCGGCGACCAGCCGGACGGCGAGCCGACCGAGGAGCAGGCGTGATCCCGGTCTGGTGGTCCGTCCTGCTCACCGCCGTCGGCGTCCTCGGCATCTGGCTGGCCGGGCGCAAGCGGGCTGCCGGGTTCGCGGTCGGCCTCGCCGCGCAGGTCCTGTGGCTGGCCTACGCGGTCGTCACCGAGCAGTGGGGGTTCATCGGCTCCGCGCTCGCGTACGGCTTCGTCTACGCCCAGGCCTTCCGCCGGTGGCGCCGCGAGGCCCGCACTCCGTAGATCCGAGGGGGCCCGGTGTCGACGCCCGAGCCGAGCCCCGCCGAGCGCCTCCTGCTGGAGACCTACCAGCTGGCCGAGGCCCACCTGCAGCGCCACGTCAACATGCACTACCGCGGCGTCGTCCGCGGCCGGGAGGAGACCGAGGCTGCCCGCCGGCACCAGGCCGCCCAGCAGGTCGCCGCCGCCACCGCGGCCGCCGTCGACTTCCTCGACGGGACGATCCCCGGGCTGCTCGGCGAGATCCTCATCGCCGCCGCCAACCGCGGCGAGGCCGAAGCCGTCCGCCAGCTGCAGGCCGTCCGCGGCGGCGACGGCTACCAGCCCGGCGGCGCCAACCTCGGTGCCCTCGACCGGCTGGCCACCAACCTGATCGCCCGCGCCACCGAAGCGCACGGCGCGATTCTGCGGGTCGTGCCGGACGTGTTCCGGCAGGCGCTCGCGCAGGTGCTGCCCTCCGTCCTGGTCGGCGTCGACCGGCGGCGGGACGCCTCCCAGCGGGCGCTGTGGGACCTCACCGATCGCGGGGTCACCCGCTTCCAGGACAACGCCGGCCGGAACTGGCGGCTCAGCTCCTACGTCGAGATGGCGGCCCGCACCGGCGCGGCCCGCGCCCAGCTGGACGCCCAGCACGACCGGCTCGCCAGCGTCGGCCACGACCTCGTCATCGTCAACGGCTCCGGCGACCGCTGCCCGCGGTGCAGGCCCTGGCACGGCAAGGTGCTGTCCATCACCGGCTCTGGCGCCCGCACGCTGGACGTCGAGCACGGCACCCGCGACGGCGAGACCGTCACCGTCCAGGTGGCCGGCAGCGTCGACGACGCCCGCCGCGCCGGCTGGGGTCACCCGCAGTGCCGGTGCAGCACCAGCGTCTACATCCCGGGCGTGACCCGCCCGCGCGAGCTCGCCCGCGACAACGGCCAGTACGCCGCCCGGCAGCGCCAGCGCGAGATCGAACGCCAGATCCGGCGGTCCAAGGAGCGCGAGGTCGCCGCCCTCGACGACAACGCAGCCCGCCGCGCCCAGGCCCAGACCCGCGCCGCCCAAGCCCGCATGCGCGACCACCTCGCCGCCAACCCCGACCTGCTGCGCCGCCCGTACCGGGAGCAGATCGGCGCCGGCAACATCGGCCAGCGCCCCGGCCAGGTGCGTCCCGCGCCCCTGCCCGGGCCCCGGCCACCGGCCGGCCCGGCACCGCGGCCCGCCGACCAGGTGGCCCGCGAACGCCAGGCCCAGGAGCAGTGGGAGACCCAGCGTCGCGCCGAGGAGCAGCGCCGCCAGGCCGAGCGCGACCGCGTCGAGGCTGAGCGCCGCGCCGAGCAGGAGCGCCTGGAGCGCGACCAGCGGGAGCAGGTCGAGCGCGAGGAGGCTACCCGGCTGCGCGCTGAGCGCGAGGCCGCCGAGCGCCAGCAGGCCGAGCGCCAGGCCCGGGAGCGCGCCGAGCGCGAGGCCGCGGAGCGGGCCCGTGTAGCCCGTGAAGCTGCCGAGCGGCGCCAGGAGCAGCAGCTCGACATCAACTCCGACGACCGCTACGAGATCCTCGGCGGCCCGGAAACCGAGGGCGGGAAGGCCGCGGTCGTCATCGTCCGCGACCGGGTGACCGGCGAGAAGCTGGTCCGCAAGAAGGCGACCACCGAGCTGGAGGCCCGGCACGAGGAGGCCGCGGCCGAGCTGGCCCGGGCGATGGGCGCCCGCGTCCCGGCCGTGCGCCGCGACGGCGCCACCACCTACCACCAGTTCGTCGAGGGCCGCACCATGGCGGCCATCGGTGGCGGCCGCACCTCGGTGGAGAAGCAGTGGCGCCGCCAGGACGACGTGCTCGGCGGGCAGGACACCGACGACCTGTCCATCCTGGTCGCCGCACTCGGCAACGGGGACAACCACCTCGGCAACCTGATGCGCGACCGCGACGGCAACATCTGGGCGATCGACTGGGGCATCTCCGGGGGCCGCGAGTCCTACACCGAGATGCGGCCCGCCTCCCAGCGGCCGAGCGTCACCCGGGAGCGCATCAACGAGCACATCGCCGCCGCCGAGGGCCTGCGCCCCCGGATGCGCGAGATCTACGGCGCGGCCGGTGACGCCCGCACCGACGAGATCGTCGACAACCTGCGCCGGCTGCGCGGCGACCGCCCCGACCCGAAGAAGGTGGCCGCGGCCAAGCGGGCGGCCGGCAAGGTGTCCAAGGAGATCGACGCCCTCAACGCCGAGGTGCACGAGCTGCGCGAGGCCCAGATGGCGGGCAGGATGACCCCGCAGATCGCGGCCAAGCTCGAAGATCTGGGCGGACGCCTCGACGACGCGTGGGCACGTCTACGCAAGATCGAGAAGGACGGCGAAGACCTTGGCCCTGACCTTGACGTTCAGCGAGGACGGGCAGCCGATCGGGACGGTCGAGATGGTCGGTCCGATCCCGTACGGCCCGGACGCGCTCGTGAGGATGGTGCGGGCCCGGATGGAGCGGGACGGGCTGACCGCGGCCGAGACGCTGCGGGCGATGGACGGGTGGAGCAACGGGTACCTGACCGCGACGCTGAGCGGATAGCCGCCGAGAAGGCCGCCGCCCGGGAGCGGGAGCAGGCCCAGCGCCAGGCCGAGGCCGACCGCAAGGCCGCCGAGCAGCAGGCCCGCCGCGACGAGGAGCGCCGCCAGGCCGAGGCCGAGCGCGCGGAGAAGGCCCGCCGCGCCGAGCAGGAGCGCGCCGATAAGGCGGCCCGGCAGGAGCGGGAACGCGCCGAGCGGGAGGCCGCGCGGGCACGCGAGCAGGCAGAGCGCGCCGCCGCGGCGGCGCGCAAGGCCGAGGCGGCCCGCCCGCCCCGACCCTCCGGCTCCCCGTCGCTGCCCCGCGTCTCCGAGCAGCGTGTCGAAGCCAGCGCGACCAAGGTCGAGCGGGCAGTCGAGGACGCTCTCGGCGACGCGCTGAAGGCCATCGGCGCGAAGCCCGGAACCAGCGTCGACCGGCTCAACGCCAAGGACCGGGACCGGCTGCTCGGCAAGCTCAACGGCCCGGCCGGCCGCAAGGTGAAGGCCGAGATCGAACGGTTCGTCGACGACAACTACCCGACAGCCTCGGAGGCCGACCGGGCCGAGTTCACCCGGTCGATCATGCGCGGCCTCACCTCCCGCCTGTTCGCACCCACCAAGCAGGTCAAGGGGCGCGGCACCCGGCTCGCCGTCCGCGCGCTGGAGCGCAAGGCGGCGGCCCGCCAGGCCGGAGACCACCGCGCCGCCGCGCAGGCCGCCCGCGAGCAGATCGGCGACCCTGCCGACTTCGCCCGCATCCGGGTCGCCGACCGCGGCGGCTACGAGCTGCACCCCGACGACCTCGACCCGCGCGACGGCCAGCCCTCCGAGAAGGTGCTGGCCAAGCTGGAAGCGGTGCGCACCGCCGGGGCCGCCATCTCGGCTGCGGTCGACGACCTGCTCAAGAGCAAGCCGGGCGGCGGCACCCGCGCCGAGCGGGCCGCAGCCCGGGTGCAGGTGCTGGCCCAGGTGCGGTCCATGGGCCCCAAGGGCGACCAGCGGCTCAACTTCGAGTTCGGTCGGATCGACATCGACGAGAAGCAGGTCAAGGCGATGCTCGCCGAAGCCGAGAAGGTGTTCCCGACCGACTGGCTGGCGCGCAACCGGGACCGCGGCACGATGAACGTCACGGCCGCCGCCGACCGGGCCCACTACACCGCCGGCGGCCACCGCCTGGAGGTCGGACGCAAAGGGGACGTCGAGCGTCGTCAGGCGGTCGTCATCCACGAGCTGGGGCACAGCATGGAGACCACCAGCGGATGGCTCGCCGCAGCGCAGCGCGCCTACCTGCAGGACCGCACCAGCACCGGTCCGATCGGGTCGCGTCGTCGCGACCAGCCGACGAAGGTCGACGACCAGGACACCTACAAGGACGACCTGCCCGACCAGTACAGCGGCAAGACCTACTCGTTCGCCAGCAGCCACGAGCTGCTCAGCACCGGCATCGAGTCGCTGCTCGGGGCGAAGGGGCCGGACTTCACTGACGCCGACTTCGAGCAGTTCGTGCTCGGCATGATGGCCACCCTGTAGCGAGAGGATGGGCGGCGTGGAGCCGACCATGGTGACCGGGCTCAACCCGGTGACACTGCTGCCCTACCGGGCCACGCTCAACGGGCCCGGTAGGGCGGTCGACGTGCCGGGCAGCCTCGCCGATCGGATCCCGTCCGGGCTCGACCCGGCCGGCGTCTACGAGTGGCTGCACGAGAACACCGACGTGGTCGGGGTGAACGGGCCGGAGCTGGCCCCGACGATGCGCGGCGACGTCCTGGAGGGCTGATCGGCCTACCGGTCGGTGGCCAGGTCGACCAGCCGCCAGCTGTCGCCGTCCCGGGCGACGGTGCAGGTGTAGCGGGTCAGCCCGCCGCCGCGCGGCTCGGTGAACCCGCCGGTCACCACCCACTGCTCGCCGGCCTGCTCGGCGCTGGCCCCGTCCAGCGGGCCGAGGTGCTCGAGCTGGGCGCCGACGCGCTGGTCGACCAGCTGCTCGCAGGCGACCAGCGCCCCGGCCTCGTCGGTGGCGCAGCCGGCGAGCACGAGCAGGGGCAGGGCGAGCGCGGCGATCCGCGCGGACTTCATCACGCCCCACCTACTCGCGCGGGGTGACCGCGCGGTTACAAGCCCCCCGTCCTGGTGGCGGGTAGTCCGGCGCGCCCTGGTGGCCGTCGAGATCAACAGGAGCAGCACCATGGCCGACGACGACACCACCCCGCCCGCCGACGACACCGAGGACGGCCAGGCGCCGACCGAGGGCGAGTCCACGGGTGACGGCACCGGCACCTCGGGCGACGGCGCCGCCGACGCGCCGAAGCCGGGCTCGAAGGCCTACGACGAGGCCTACGTCAGGCGGCTGCGCGACGAGGCCGCCAAGGGTCGGCAGGCCAAGACGGCCGCCGAGCAGGAGCGCGACCAGGCCAAGGCCCGGCTCGACGCCGTGCTCAAGGCGCTGGACCCCGACGCCACGGGCGACGAGGACCCCAGCGAGAAGGCCAAGAATGCGCTCACCCGGGCCGAGCAGGCCGAGGCCGACGCGCTCGCAGCCCGGCTCGACGCCGCGGCCGGGCGGGCCGCACGTCGGCTCGACGTCGACGAGGACGCCCTCATGGACTCGACCCGGTTCCGCACCGCCCTGGCCAAGCTCGACCCGACGTCGGACGGGTTCACCGACGACCTCGACGCCGCGATCAACGCAGCCGTCGGAGCCAACGCCGCGCTCAAGATCGCCCCCAAGGCGCCGCCCGCCTCCGGGACGGCCGACCTGAACGGCGGCGCCCAGGGCAGCGGCAGTAGCGGCCCGCAATCCATCGACGACCGGCGCGATGACCGCCGGAAGCGTCGCGCCACCTAGCAGAGAGGGCCCGACTGTGGCCAACACCATCCTGACGGCCGAGGTGATCGCCGAGCAGGCGCTCGCGACGCTGTACGAGACCATCGTCATGGCGAACCTCGTGCACCGCGACTACGAGGGCGAGTTCTCCCGCAAGGTCGGGGACGCCATCACCATCCGGCGTCCGCTCACCTTCACCGCGCAGGAGTACGTGCGCGCCAACGGGATCAACGTCCAGTCCGGCACGCAGACCGGCATCCCGATGACGCTCAACCACTTCGCCGACGTCAGCTTCGCGGTCACGACCGAGGAGCTGGCGCTCAAGATCGGCGACTTCGACGAGACGTTCCTGACCCCGGCGATGGAGGCGATCGTCCAGAAGGTCGAGCGCGACATCGTCGCCCAGGCCTACGCCGACATCGTCGCCGAGGTGGGCAGCGCGACCTACGTCGCCGAGGACACCGCGGTGGCCAACGGCCAGTACAACTACCGCGACAGCCGCGTGCTGATCGAGGCCGGCAAGGTGCTGACCCGCAAGAACGTGCCGACCTCGCAGCGCTACGTCATCGTCGGGCCCGACATCGCCGCGGCGTGGAAGGCCGAGCGCACCTGGCGCCAGGCCGACAAGCGGGGCAGCACCGAGGGCCTGACCGAGGCCAACCTCGGCCCCCGGGTCAGCGGCTTCACCCCGTACGAGTCGACCAACATCCCGGCGCCCAAGGCGACGGGCTCGCAGGTCGTGGGCGACCCGACCACCGAGGTCGGCATCGCCTGGCACCGCGACGCGCTGGCCCTGGCCACCCGGCCGCTCCCGGTGCCCCAGGGCGCCAAGATGGCCGCGGTCCGCAGCTACAAGGGCCTGTCCGTGCGCGTGGTCTACGACTACGACATGGACACCAAGGAGGACGTGGTGTCGGTCGACATGCTGTACGGCACCAAGGTCATCGACCCCAACCGCGCGGTGCTGATCAAGGGCCCGGACAAGACCGCCTGATCCGGCTCCCGAACCACACCTGACGGAGGTCAGACCATGTCCTACTTCTACGTCAACAGCGGCAACCCGGCCGACGTGCACGAGCTCGAGGAGCGCAGCCCGCGCCTCGACTCGCTGCCCAACTGGTCGTGCCACGGCAGCCGCGAGGCCGCGCTGCAGGCCACCAGCTCGGGCCGCGGCGGGCTCGTCGTCACCGACGGCGTGCTGCACCGCGCAGGCTCGGCCGCGGTGGCGCCGACCATCGCCCCGCGGGGCGACCTCGGCGCCGGCGCCCCGCCCAGCACGGCGCCGAAGGTCGACGCCCCGGGCGTCAACGTCGTGGCTCCGGTCGACGAGGTGACCGGGCTGCCGGTCCACGACGGCAGTGACGGCGCCCCGACCCCGGCCGGCGGCCGGGTCATCGTCGAGCCCGACCCGAGCAGCGACGCCCAGGTGGCCGACCCGGTCGCGCCGGCCACCCCGCCCGCTTCGAGCCGGAAGGCCGCGCGCCCGCGCAGCTGATCCACCCCGGGCGGCCACCCCAGCTGGCCGCCCAGCCCGCTGCGCCCCCGCCCCCGCCCCCCGGGGCGCGGGGGCGCACCCACGCCCGCACCAGGACAGGAGCAGCCCGTGCCGGACACCTACGAGCACGTCAACGACGAGGGCACGGTGACCCAGCGCGTCACCCCCGTGCAGGACAGCCCCAACCACCGGCAGCTGCGCGTGAAGGCCGCCGACAAGGAGTCCGGCTGGCGACTGGCCGAGGAGCCCGCCGCGGCCCCGACCGAGGCCGCCGGCAGCCGCCTGCGGAAGACCCCTGCCACGTCCGGCACGGGCGCCCCGCACACCAGTCCGCCCGGCGCGTAGCCGCCCGGTCGACGCGCTCGCCACCACCAGCTGAGGAGACCGGACCGTGGCCGAGCTGCCCGCGAACATCGCCACGATCTGGGTGATCGGCCGCTGGATCGACCTGGCCGGCCAGCCGCTGCGCGGGGCGGTCACCTTCGCCCCGGCCGTGCACGTGCTCGTCGACCAGGACGAGCACACCGTCATCCTCGCCCGCTCGTTCGTCGCCCAGCTCGACGCCACCGGCACCGCCGCCATCCGGCTGCCCGCCACCGACGACCCCGACATCCAGCCCGTCGGGTGGACGTACCTGGTGCAGGAGCCCACCGTCGGCCGCCGCTACGACCTGGTCGTCCCGCACGGCACCCCGCTGCTCGACCGGCCCGGGCACCCGCTGCACGGCCAGCAGGTCATCGACCTCGCCGACATCGACCCGGCCGCCGCATCCGGTGGGGTGGTGGTGCCCCCGTCTATTTGGTGGCCCGACGGGGGCGTCCTGCTCGCCCGGGTCGACACCCTGGAGACCGCCGGGCAGGTACGGCTCACCGCGGTGGCCGCCGCGCCGCTGTCCGGGCACCGCATCGTCACCCCGGCCGTTGACGGCAACGTCGACTACGCCAGCGCCGCCACCCCCGGCCACCTGCACGCGCCGCTGTGGCTCACCCGCGGCGCCGTCGCCGCCGGCGGCACCGCCCAGCTGCTCGCCTACGGCCCGATCGTCGAGTCGTCCTGGTCGTGGACACCCGGGCCCGTCTACCTCGGCACAAGCGGCCTGCTCACCCAGGCGGCCCCGGCCGCGCCCGGCGCCGCGTTCCTCGCCCAGGTCGGCTACGCCACCTCGGCCACCCGCCTGGTCGTCGACCGCCAACCATCCATCGCCCTGTCCTAGGAGCAGCTCGTGGCCAAGTACCTGACCAACAACGCCGGCACCGTGACGGAGGCCGCGACCATCGCGACGTCGGCCGGTGCGGCCGACTCCGGGAAGATCCCCGGGCTGGACGGCACCGGCCGCCTCGACACCTCGTTCCTGCCGGTCGGGATCGGCGCCGACACCGCATCGATCGCCGCCTCCGAGGCCCTCGCCGCCGGCGACTACGTGAACATCCACAACTCGACCGGCGCGAAGGTCCGCAAGGCCGACGCCAGCACCGCCGGCAAGGAGGCCCACGGGTTCGTGCTGGCCGCCGTGTCGTCGGGTGCGAACGCCACCGTCTACTTCGAGGGCACCAACACCCAGGTCACCGGGCAGACCCCCGGGGTGCTGTACCTGTCGGCGTCGACGCCCGGGGCGGCCACCGCCGTCGCCCCCACCGGGACCGGCCAGGTGGTGCAGCGGCTCGGCATCGCCATCGGCACGACGGCGGCCAACTTCGAGCCGCAGCCGCCGATCGTGCTGGCCTGACCGCGTGGCCCCTCGGCGCCCGCTGGTGCAGTCAGGCGGGGATCTGCGGGAACTGTCGGCGGCCGACTGGCTGACGCGCCCGGGTGGCTGGGTGGACTGCTCGGGCATGACCACGGCTGCCGAGGTCAACGCCGCCGCGGCCGCCGCCGCAGCCGGCTCGACGATCTGGCTGGGCGCCCGCCCGGCCAGCGCGCCGCTGGTGTGCAACGAGACCCTCATCGTCCGCCCGTTCCAGCGCTGGCTGGGCGCGGGCGGTCGGCAGATGCTCACCGTCATCCAGGCTGGGGCCTCGCTCCCGGCTGGGGCGCCGCTCATGGCCGCGCTGGGCTGGACGACATCGGGCAACGTCGCCGACGACCCCATCCACGTCTCCGGCATCCACTTCGACCTCGCCGGCCGCACCGGCCGCCACGGCCTGGTCGTCTTCAACTTCTGGAGCCATTTCGAGGACTTGCAGTTCGCGGGCGTCACCGGGTCCACGGCGTGCTGCATCCGGGTCACCGACCGGGCCTCCGACGGATCGGACTCGTCGAACTCGCACAGCGAGAACACGTTCGTCCGCATCCGCGTCAACGGCACCAGCGGCGGTGCGCATGGCTTCTGGGCGGAGTCCAACAACGGGCTCAGCAACCAAGACGGGCACCTGGTCGACAGCTTCTTCGCGGGGGTCACCGGCTACGCCTGCTACATCGGCCGCGCCGCCGGCTGGACCGTGGAGAACAACCACTTCTACGGCACCGGCGAGAACGCCATCGAGCTGGGCGCCTGCTACGCCACCAAGGTCATCGGCAACTACGTCGAGGACTTCGGCGCCAACAACGCCACCACCGGGCCGGTGTCGGGCTACTACACCGGCATCAACATGACCTTCCTCGACGGTCGCGGCAGCGTCCTGGCCAACAACAGCGTGAGCCTGCTGCAGCCCACCCCGACCTGGTCGGGCAACCGGCTGGTGGCGATCGGGCTGCGCGCCGGCTCCGGGCAGCTGGACGCCGCGGTCGTGGTTAGCGGCAACAACGTCACCCACGCCAACCCGGCGGCCAGCGGGGCAACGACGCAGGCGTTCCGGGTCGGCGAGGGCGGCGACTCCGGCCGGATGCTGCACGTCCGGTGGGCCGGCAACGGCATCCACCCCCGCGCCGAGTTCACGACACCGATCGACCGGCACGAGCCCACCACCCGGGTCTGGTCGACCGACGAGCCGTTCGCCCGCGCCTACAGCGGCGTCACCGGCACGTGGACGCTGGACGCCTACGAGTGCACCCGCCGCGTCACCGGCACCCTCACCGGCGACACCACGCTGGCCGCCCCCACCAACGGCTCCGACGGGGTGGAGATCCAGCTGGTGCTGTGGGCGTCCGGGGCGCAGCGCATCCTCACCTTCGACGCCGGGCTGGAGCGGCTCGGCGGGGTCCTGGCCAGCTACACGATCCCGTCCGGTCGGAAGGCTCGGGTCAGCCTGCGGTGCTCGACGGTCGACGGCACCACCGACTGGATCGTCGAGGCCGCTGGGGTGACCCAGTAGATGGCCACCCGCTTCTACCTGGCCAACACCGCCTGGCCGTCCGGCCTGTCGACCAGCGTCCTGGCCGGCTGGGAATCGACGACCGGCGCGCCCAACCTCAGCCTGTCCCGGACCAAGGTCGGCATCAACGTCAGCCGAGCCCAAGCCGAGACGTCGGCCACCAGCCCCTACCGCCAGCTGCTCGCCCAGTGGGCCGCCGGGGACGCAGACGTCTTCCAGCGCGACGGACTCCTCGGCGGGGTCATCAACCTCTTCGTCGCCACGCAGGAGTCGTCGACCAGCGCCGACATGTACGTGCGGATCAGGCTCGTTGTCATCGGCCTGGACGGCACCAATCGGACCGTGCACGAGGTCGGCACCTCCGCCAGCCAGGGCACGGAGTGGACGACCACGCTCACTGGCCGCCAGTACCAGATCAGCACCATGATCGACGCCCCGGTGCAGGCCGGGGAGCGAGTGAAGCTGGAGTTCGGGTACCGCGCCGCCAACACGGTCAGCACCTCGTTCACCGGCACGATCCGCTACGGCGGCACCGACGCCACCGACCTGGTGGCCGGGGACACCACGAACGCAACCCTGCGGTCACCGTGGCTGGAGTTCACCGATACCAAGGTCGACGACCTGTTCTTGCCCAGCCCGGTCCGCCACTTCCTCGCCGCCTGACCCCCGGAGGTGCCCGTGTCCTACACCGTCGGCGACACCGCCCACCTCGCCCTCACCGTGGCCGGCCACACCAGCTCCACCGCGGTGACGGCGACCGCGACCGCACCCACCGGCGGCGCCCGCCAGCTCGCCACCAGCCCCGGCCAGGCCGGCACCTGGACGGTCGACCTGCCACTCCCCACGGCCGGGATCTGGACGGTCACCTGGCGGGTCACCGGCGGCGGCGCCCGCGTCCAGCACGACACCGTGCCGGTCGGGCCCGCACCGGCTGGCCGCTGGGTGCGCGCCTACGCGTCCACCACACAGCTGGCCGAGCACCTCGGCGAAGCCCCACCCGACGACGCCGCCCGGCTCCTCGGCCGGGCCAGCCAGGCAGTCGACCGGCTGCTGCTCACCGCCGTCTACGACGTCGACGACGACGGCCTGCCCACCGACCCGGCCGTGGCCGCCGCCCTCGCCGAGGCCACCTGCGCCCAGGTCGAGTGGTGGGGCGAGGTCGGCGACTCGGCCGGCACCGGCGCGGTCACCGCCCTCGCCGGCGCCCAGATCGGCTCGGTCAAGCTCCCCGGCGGCGGAGGCGGGGCAGCCGCGGGCGGGGTGCCCGAGTACGCGCCCGACGCGGTGTCGGCGCTGCGCCGGGCCGGGCTGCTGCAGCGCGGTCCGCGGATCCTCGGCGCCCGCACCTACAGCGAGAGCACCTTCCGGTGAAGCTGCCCAGGGCGATGCAGGGGCACCGGATGCAGGTGGAGCTCTACCTCGGCTCCGACGCCACCGGCCCGCTCTACGGGCCCCCCCGCGAGCGGCGCTGCCTGGTCGAGGCCAAGACCCAGACCGTGCGCAAGCCGGACGGCCGCAACGTCACCGCGTCCAGCGTCATCCGCACCGACCTCGACCGGTCGATCACCCCCGAGGCCCGCATCACCTACGAGGGCCGCGTGGTCGAGGTTGTCTCCGTCGCCCACCACCACGGCGGCGGACTGCCCACCCCGGATCACACCGAGATCACCGTCCAGTAGGAGGCCAGGTGGAGTGGCGCGGCGTCATCCGGGTGCGCGACCTCGCCCCCGGCCTGCGCGACGGATCCCGGCGTGGGCTGGCGCTCGGCCTGGAGCACATCCTCGGCGAGGCGATGCGGCTGGTGCCCAACGAGGAGGGCACCTTGGAGAGGTCGGGCCGGGTCAGCGTCGACGACGGCGCGCTCACGGGCGCAGTCAGTTTCGACACCATCTACGCCGTCCGCCAGCACGAGGAGCTGGGGTGGCGGCACAGCGACGGCCGGCAGGCCAAGTACCTGGAGCAGCCGCTGACCAGCGAGGCCAGCGTGGTCGCCGACCTGGTGGCCGCCGAGGTCCGGCGGGCGCTGCGGTGAGCGGGCTCCTAGAAGGCCTTGCTCAGCTGGCCGCCGACCTGGGCCACGGCGTGTACCGGCGCGGCAGCCCGTACCAGCCGGGAGAGACGGCGATCGTGCTCGGCGACATCATCCCGGAGCCCGGTCGGCTGGTGTGCCTGCGCGCCTACCCGTCCGGCGGCGAGCCGGACTCCCGGCTGCCGTTCACCGAGCCCTACATCCAGTGGCGGGTGCGGGGCACCTCCGACGAGGCCGACTCCCGCGGGCGCGCGCAGGCGCTCTACGACGACCTGCTCGGCTGGGGGCCGGGGGAGCTGCCGGGCGGCGTGCTCGTCCTGTCGATCATCGCCGTGCAGGCCGGCCCGATCCCGATCGGCCGGGACGAGCAGGGCCGCCACGAGCACACCATCAACACCCGGGTCGAGCACCTCGATCCGACGGCCCAGCGCCCGGCGCTGTAGCCCACCCAGCACCACCTGTACCCGGCCGCGCGCGCGTCCGGGCGATCCGCCATGCCCTGACCAGCAAGGAGCACCGCGCCGTGGCCCTCATCAAGCTCAACGCCCGCGACATGATCATCGAGGTGCGCACCGACGACTCCCCGGAGACGTGGACCGAGATCGGCGGGCTCAAGAACTTCAACTACAACCCGTCGGAGAACGAGGAGAAGACCGACACCACCGCGTTCGCCGACGAGGGCAACTACAACGAGGAAAAGATGCAGAAGGGGGCGATGGTCGAACTGGAGGGCTGGCTCCTCCACGACGACACCACCCACGCCCAGGACCCCGGCCAGGCCTACTGCGCGGACGTCTGGCACGAGCTGCTCGGCCCCGAGTCGCAGGGCAAGCTGCGGTTCCGCCACAAGGACGCCCCCGAGTGGAAGGTGTGGACCGCCACCTGCACGGTCGGCGAATCCGGCGGGGAGAACAACGACAAACTGCCGTTCAACGCCAGCTTCACCCGCTGCGGCGCGAGCACCACCGTGGACGTGGCGTGACCGCTGTCGACCTGTCCGACGCCGAGCTGGCCGCCCTGCAGCACATCCGTGCAGGCCTGGACGACGAGCCCGCGCTGGCCATCGAGCGCCCGACCGAGACCGCCTCCGAGAAGGTCGACCGGCTGATTGCCGAGGAGCAGGCCGCCGAGGTCGAGGACTTCGACCGGTTCTGGGCCGCTCAGCAGCGCACCGGGAAGGTGCTGCGCAACGTGCGCGGCGTCGACGTGCACCTGCCCGCATCGCTGCCGCTGGCCTTCGAGATCGAGTCCCGTCGGCTGATGCGCGACGAGTCGGTCGCTGCCGTCCACAAGCTGTTCGCCCTGCTGTTCGGCGACGGCACGCTGGCCGAGCTGATCGCCCGCGGGCTGACCGGCGACCAGCTGGCGGTGCTGCTGATGTGGGGCACCCGCAACGGCAACGGCATCGACACCAGCCTGGGCGAGGCGCAGGCCGAGTTCGAGCGGCTGAAGGCGTTGAAGGCCGCGGGAAAAGCCCCGGTCCCGTCGACGGGCAGTGGCGGGACATCGTCCGGTTCTGGCCGCTCATCGAAGCCGACTTCGCCCGGGAGTACCCGGGGGAAGCGGGGACGGAAGAAGGGTTCGCGGGGCTGACCCTGCGCCGCTTCCTGGTGCTCCTGCGCGGGCTGTCCACCGAAGCGCTGTTCCGGCACGCGATGAAGAAGCGGCCCACCGAGGTGTCGGGCGCCGAGGCCACCACCCAGGCCATCTCCAGGATGTGAGGCAACCCCGTGGCGCTCTCGATCGGCGAGCTCGTCGGCTACATCCGGCTCGACGACACCGGCATCGACCAGGGCGCCGCGGCCGCCGAGGCCCGGGTGCGACGCGCCATCCAAGAGATGGGTGGCGCAGCCGACGGCCTGGACGGCCGGCTTGGCGAGGCCGGGCGCCGGGCCGGGGAAGCTCTCGGCGACGGCATCGCCGACGGCGCCGGTGACGGCGCGGCTCGGGCCGGCGAGCAGGTCGAGCAGCAGTCCGGCGGCTGGCGGGCCGCGGCCGCGGCGGCCGGTGCCGCGGGCGGTGCTGCGCTGGGCGCCGGGTTCGCCACCGCCGCGGCCAGCGCCATGGACATCGCCGACGCCCAGGCCAAGCTCGACGTCCAGCTGGGCGGCACCGGCCCAATGTCGGAGAAGGCCGGCCAGGTCGCCGGGGCGCTGTACTCGTCGGCGTACGGGGAGAGCTTCGGCGAGGTCGGCGAAGTCGTCCGGATGGTGATGCAGCAGGTCGAGGGCATGTCCACGGCCAGCGCCGAGGACCTACAGGCCGTGTCCGGGCAGGTCATGTCGCTGGCTGGCGCCTTCGACCAGGACCTTGGTGCGACCGTGAACGCGGTCGGGCAGATGATCAAGACCGGGTTGGCGGACAACGCCACCGAGGCCCTCGACATCCTCACCGTCGGCTTCCAGAACGGAGTCGACAAGGCCGGCGACCTGCTGGACACCTTTAACGAGTACGGCACCCAGTTCCGCAAGGTGGGGCTTGACGGCCAGCAGGCCATGACGCTGCTGCAGCAGGGCCTGGATGGCGGGGCCCGGGACGCCGACATCGCCGCGGATGCGATCAAAGAGTTCAGCATCCGCTCGGTCGACGGGTCGAAGGAGGCCGCCGAGTCGTTCGCCGCGCTGGGCCTCAACGCCGAGGAGATGATCGGCATCTTCTCCCGCGGCGGACCGGAGGCGGCGGCCGCATTCGACACGGTGCTTGACCGACTGCGCAACACCGAGGGACAGACCGACGCCGCCACCATCGCCTTCGGGCTATTCGGCACCCAGTCCGAGGATCTCGGCCGCGCCCTCTACAACATGGACCTGACCGGCACCGCCGCCGAGATGGGCGACGTGGCCGGCGCGGCCGGGCGCCTGGACGCGACTCTTGGCGACACCGCGACCGCCAAGGTTGAGGCCCTGCGGCGCGGCTACGAGATGTGGTCGGCCAGCCTGGTTGCCACCGAGGGCCCGCTCGGCATGGTCGCAGCTGGCGCCGCCGCCTTCGGGCCGGCCGCAATCTCTATGGCCGGCAGCCTCGCCATGGTGGCCATGGCCGCCGGCCCGGTGATCGCCAGCTCGGCCCGCATGGTCGCGGCCGGCGCCGTGTGGGTGGCGCAGACCGCGATCCAAGGTGCTGCCGCGGTGGCCAGTACGACCGCCACGATGGCCAGCCTGGTCGTGCAGTGGGTGATCATGGCGGCCCGTGCGGTCGCCCAGGCCGCGATCGCCGCCACCGCCTGGGTGATCGGGTTCGTGGCGCCGGCGGCCGGGGCGATCGCCTCGATGGTGGCCACCGCGGCGGTGATGGTCGCCCAGTGGGTCGTCATGGCGGCGGGCGCGATGGCCCGGGCGGCGATCATGGCCGCCGCCTGGGTGGTGGCGATGGGCCCGATCGGCTGGATCATCGCCGCGGTCGTCGGCCTGGTCGCGCTGATCATCGCGAACTGGGACACGGTGGTGGCCTGGACGCAGCAGGCCTGGGCCGCGGTGTCCGCCGCGGTCACCGTCGCGTGGGACTGGATCAAGAACGCCGTCCAGGTGGCGTTGGACTTCATCATCGGCCTCGTCACCGGGTTCATCGACCTGGTCACCGCGCCCTGGCGGGCGATGTGGGCGCTCCTGCAGGGCGACACCGAGGGCGCCTGGCAGATCATCAACGACGCCACCGGCGGCGCCCTCGACTGGCTGATGGGCATCCTCGGCGGCGCCTGGGACTGGGTCACCAGCACCACGCAGGCCGTGTGGGACGGCATCGTCGGGTTCCTGTCCGGCATCTGGGACACGATCACCAGCACCATCTCCACCGCTGCCAACAGCGTGGTCAGCTGGCTGTCCGACGCCTGGAACAACGTGCTCAACACGGGCCGGGCGGCCTGGGACGGCATCGTCAACGCGGTCCGGACCGCCATCGGCAACGTCCTCAACGCGGCCGCCGCCCTGCCTGGGCAGATCATGTCCGCGGTCGGCAACCTCGGCGGCCTGCTGGTCGAGGCCGGTCGCAACGTCGTCCAGGGCCTGTGGAACGGCATCGTCAGCCTGGGCGGCTGGCTCTACAACCAGATCATGGGCTGGATCCGCAGCGTGGTGCCCGGGCCGGTCCTCCAGTTCCTCGGCATCGCTAGCCCCTCGAAGTGGATGAAGACCGAGGTCGGCCGCTGGATCCCGGAGGGCCTGGCCGAGGGCATCATCGGCAACGCGAAGGTGGCCGCCGACTCGGCCCGGCAGATGGCCGCCGAGACCGCCGCGGGCGCGCAGGCGGGCGCCCAGCAGGCCATGGCCAGCTTCTCGCTCGACCTGCCCGGCATCGGCTCCATCAGCGGCACGGTCGGCGTCCGGGGCGGCGACGGAGCCTCGGCCGACCAGCTGGGCCGGCAGGTGGACCGCTCCATCCACATGACCATCAACAACCCGCTGCCCGAGTCCAGCTCGACGTCGATCAGCCGCCGAACCCAGGTGCTCGCCGTGCTCGGAAGGGACGCACTCGATGGCTGAGGGCCTCACCTGGGGCGGCGTCGACGTCTCCACCTTCGCGGTGCGCGTCGTCGACCTGTCCGGCCTGCTCGCCCTGCCCGGGCGCCGCGGCGAAGATCTTGCCGTGGCCGGCCGGGACGGCCGGATCCGGCAGGAGCGCAAGCCGTACGAGGGCCGCGACTTCCCGCTGGAGTTCTTCATCCGCGGCGCGACCCCCGGCGGGCTGGTCCCGCCGGACGGGGCGAACGCCCAGTTCTACGCCAACATGGACTTGCTCTCCCAGCTGTGCACGCAGGACGTCGCCCCGATGGTGCACACCCTGCCCGGGACGGCGGCCCAGCAGCGGCGCCTCGATGTCGAGGTGATGACCGGCATCGACCCGTCCCGCTGGAAGGCCGGCATGCTGGCCAAGGTCACGGTGCCGTTCACCTCGGCATCTACCTGGTGGCGTGGCCTGGCCGCCATATCGGCAACCTTCACCCTCGCTTCCGGGGCCACCCGGGCGCTCACCGAGTGGGCCGGCATGTCCGGCCGTATCGACGACGCCCTGGTCACCCTGGGCGGCGGGTCGACCAGCGGCAACAACCCTCTGCTAACCCAGGTTGAGACTGGCATCGGCATCGGCTACAACCACTCGTTCACGACCGGCCAGAGCATGCGGCTCGGCGACTACAGCTGGCTGCCCGGCGGCGGGGCCCCGGCGTTCGATCGCACCAAGCTGGTCAAGGACCCGCGCATCGGGCCCTGGTGGGTGCTCGACCCGGTGCCCGGCGGCGTGCCCACCGTCCGCCTCGACCTCACCGGCGGCGGCCCCATGCAGGTCACCGTGGCGGCCCGACAGAGCTGGGGAGTCTGATGGCGCACCTGCGCATGGAGGTGTGGGCGCTTCCGCTCACGGGCGAGGCCCGCCCGCTGCCCGACCTGGAGTCCTGGGAGGTCGCCCCGACCGACGGCGACGACGGCTCGGTGCAGATCTCCTACCCGGCCAACGGGCGCAACGCCGACCTGTTCGAGCCGCTGCTCGACGACGAGCTCGACACCGACATCGAGGTTGAGCTGACCCTCACCGCGCCGGACGGGCGCACCTGGACCGACCGGGCGATCCTCGACGAGGCCGACGTCGATGAGATCAACGACCAGCCGGTCATCACCGCGTCCGGCCGGCTGCTGTCGGCGATCTTCCGCGAGGTCGTGCTGCCGTATCACCCGAGCGGGGAGAACGGCGAGACCCCGGTGTCCGGGACGGCCGGCTACATCGTGCGCACCCTCGTCGAGGCCGCGCAGGGCCGCGGCTGCCTGGCCGGGGTCTCCCTCGACTTCACCGACACCGAGGACTCCGCGGGCCAGCCCTGGACGAACACCGGCAACTTCCGGCTGTCCCCCGGCCAGAACTACGGAGCCATGCTCGGCATGGTCCGCGGCTACCAGCTGGGCGAGCACCGGCTGCTGTCCGACCGGACGATGCAGCTGTTCAACCCGGACGGCAAGGGCACCGACCGGACGACCGGCGGCAACCCGCTGACGTTCGAGCACGGCCGCGACCTGGGCGACGGGCCCCGCAAGCGCAGGCTCCGCGACGTCATCACCTCGCTGCTCAGCTCCGGCAAGGACGGGCTGTACGACTCGGCGGACGACCCGGTCGCGCAGTCTCGGCTGGGCCGCCGCAAGGAGGGCTACTACAGCTTCGGCAACACCGACGATCCCGGCACGCTGGCCGCGCTCACCGAGGGCCGGCTGGCCACGCAGACCCGCGGGAAGACCGAGGTGTCGCACAAGCTGGTGCTCGGCCCGGGCCGGCCGCTGCCGCTGATCGACTTCTTCGAGTCCGACTACGTGTTCAGCTCGACCCGCCGCGGGCTGGCTCGCCGCCGGATCGTCAAAGTGGTCGTCGCCGGGGACAAGGGCGAGGCCACCTCGGCGGTGGTGACGGTCGGCGTGCTGCTCGAGAAGTGGATCGTCGCGCAGCAGCGCAGGCTCGACGACTTGGCCTCTGGCGCCGCCGTGGTGGGCACCAGCAACCCGCCGCCCGAGGTGGACGACGGCAGCACGCCGGCCGCCCCAGCTGGCGGCAGCGTGGTCGCGACGAGCCTCTGGTACTCGACCGGCGAGGGCGTCGGGATGGCGTCGGTGACCGCGGCCTGGACCGCGGTGCCGGACTCGACGGTGGCCGGCTACGTGGCCGAGTGGCGCTACACCGGCGGCGGCTACGCGACCGGCTGGCAGCGGCGTCCGCAGGTGGACGGCACCAGCGCCACCTGGTCCGGCGTCGCGGCCGGGGCGCCGGTCGAGGTGCGGGTGTACGCGGTCAACCGGTGGGGCCGGTACAGCCCAGCCTCGTCGCCCGTCTACGCCTTCGTCACCGAGTTGGACGCCACCCCACCGGCGGTGCCGTCGACGCCCGCGCCCTACTCGTCGCTGGGCCTGCTGGTGGTGCCCTGGAACGGCACGGGCGTCAGCAACGCGCCGATGCCGCAGGACTTCCTGCGCGTCGAGGTGCACCGCTCGACCACCTCCGGCTTCACCCCGCACCGGCCGCTACTGACCGGCGGCGCCCTGGACGAGCGCAACTCGACGACCTATGTCGGGGAGATGCGCGGCCGCGGCGAGTTGCCCGTCGACGGCGGGGTCTACGGCACCACGTACTACATCCGGCTGGTCGCGGTCGACCGCAGCCACAACGCCTCCGCGCCCTCCGCGCAGGGCTCGGTGGTGCTGGCCCAAGTGGCCGACGGCGAGATCGCCGAGCTGGGCGTGGGCAAGCTCCGCACCGGGATCATGACCGCGCTGATGACCATCTCGGGGACGTTGACCACTAGGTCGGGCGGCACCGGTGCCGGCTGGACGGGCGACACCGCGGGCTTCCGGTTCTACAACTCGCTGAATCAGACGATCTTCGAGTTCGTCGCGTCGACTGCCCAGCTGCTCATCACCGGCACCGTGCAGACCGGGCGCACCGGCCGCCGCGCCGTGCTGAGCGGCGCAGGCAACGACCTGCGCTTCTACCCGCAGGTCGGCGAGACCCGGTACGCCCGCCTGTTCAGCTACGTGCCGACCAACTACCCGAACGACATCGCCCTCGAGCTCAGGTCGATCGACTCGGACGGCGCGACCGACAAGCTCGCCCGGCTGAGCCTCCTGCCCGACATCGTCTCCGTCGCCGTCCACGAGATGAACGACGAGGTCAACCCGCGTGCCCGGATCCTGGCCAACGACGCAGGCGTGGCGATCGAGGTCCTCGACGGCAACGGCCTGGCCAACAGCAACCGCGACGGCGGCTACCTGGGCCTCGGCCGGGGCGGCAGCAGCGTCACCGAGCTGGGGAATTCCGAGGGCGACGTCTGGATCGACGCCGCCGACGAACTCATCCTCGAGGGTGCCACCGTTCGTTCAACCGTGGCCATGGGCAACACCAACGGTTTCAGCATGCGGGCCCAGTTCGGCGCCGCGGCGGGGATCCGCGCCTACTACCGATCCAGCGACAACACCCTGTGCTTCGTCGACAACCAGGGTGGCGGCGGCTACATGAACTTGGGCGGCCCGACGGGCGCCTACAAGACGTTCGTGATCCCGCACCCCACCGATCCGGCCCGCTGGCTGGTGCACGCCGCCGTCGAGGGCCCAGAGGCCGCGGTGGTCTACCGGGGCACAGTCGAGCTGGTGGCCGGCCGCGGCGAGGTGCAGCTGCCCGCCTACTTCGAGGCCGCCACCCGGGCAGAGGGGCGCACGGTGCACCTGACCGTGGTGGCCGACCAGGCCATGGTCACGATCCCCACGGTGGCCGCCACGCCGATCCGGGGTGGCCGCTTCGAGGTGCTCGCCCAGCTGCCCCTGACCGGCCGGCTGCGGGTGTCCTGGCTGGTGCACGCCGTCCGGGCGGACGGCCCACCGCTGGTGGTCGAGCCGCTGCGCTCGGACGTCCAGGTCCGCGGCGCCGGCACGCCCTACACCTGGGTGGGCCCGCCCATGGAGCCACCGGAGCCACCGGACCCGCCGGAGCCGCCAGCCCGTCGACCTGCATCGCCTGACCGGGAGGACCGATGAGCTATGCCGCGTCCGCGTCCCAAGTTCCCGGCGATCCGGGACGTCATCCTGCTGATCGCCGGGCTGGCGCTGCTCGGCCACGAGACGCTGGTGGTCACCGAGCCTCGCTACCTGCTGATCGGGATCGCCGCGGCGATGATCGGCCTTCCGGCCACCCTGCTGGCGGACCGCCAGTTCGTCACCTCTGGGTCGTCGACGCCGGCGGATCCGCCCCCGGCCGAGCCGCCCCCGGCGGACCCGCCCGCCCCCGGGCGGGGAGCGGCGGCGTGACCGGCAGGACGCTGGCCGCGCTCGGCCGGCACCGGTACACGGTCGCCCTGCTCGCCGTCATCGTCGGCGCCGTGCTCGCCCTGGCGGCGGCGGGGGTGGCGCTGCTGTGAAGGTGCAGCTGTCCGCGGCAACCGTCAACTTCGCGTTGATGGTTGCCCACGTCTACTGGGGCGCCGGATACACCTGGGGCCCGCCCAGGTTCACCGCCTCCGGGTCCTACCAGGTGGCACTGGCCTGGCTGCCCGCCACCAGCTGGGGCCTGCTGTTCCTGGCCGGCGCGGCCTGCACCGTCGCGGCCCCGTGGCTCCTCCGCGCAGGCTCGGCGGTCCTGCACGTGCTGGCCGCGGCCCCGCTGGTCGCCTTCGCTCTGGCGCTGCTGGCGGCCCAGGTGGCCGGCTACTCGGAGGGCTGGGGCGGGCTGCTCACCTACCTGGTGGCCGCCCTCTTCCACGGCGTGCTGGTGCGCGCCCGCTACAGCCCGGAGGCCGGCCGTGCGTGACCCCGTCCCCGAGCTGGCCTGGCTGCGGCTGGTGGTGGCCGTACTGCTGGTCCTCGACGTCGGCGCCCTGGCCCGGGTATGCCTGCTGTACTGGCGGGCGTGGCGGCTGCTGCCGGCCACCCCGGAGGGCCGCGCGGCAGGGCTCATCCCGCTGCACGTGGCGCTGGTGAGCGCTGGGGTGCTGATCGGCCAGGTGGCGCTCGCGTGGGGGCTGATCGAGCAGTTGCGCTCCGACGCCACCGCCGCCGTGGCCGTCCGGACCGTGCTCTACGGGCTGCAGGCGGTGCTCGTACTGGCCGCGCTGGTCGCCGTCGGCCGGGCCCAGCAGCGCAAGGTCCGCTTCGGCCGGGGCTGCACCCGGGTCACCGTCGCCGACACCCAGCAGGTGCAGGTGCAGCTCCGGCCGGACAAGGAGGGGTGATGGTGACCTCGCAGAACGGCTGGCCGGCCAATCGCCGCGACTTCGTCTCCGCCCGCAACGTGCCCGGCTCGAAGGTCCGGCTGACCGTCCGCACCGGTCCGGCCGGGGACTTGCTGCTTGAAGTGGCGGCACTGTTCGACCTGCTGGTCCGCGACATCGACGGCACCGCCGACGACTGGGGGTATGCGGAGCGTCCGATCCGCGGGTCGACGCAGGTCTCCAACCACGCGTCCGGCACAGCGATCGACCTCAACGCCACCTGCTGGGCGCTCGGCCAGCCGGCCAGCGTCTACCTGGACGACGGCCAGATCGCGAAGGTGCGGGAGATCGTGGCTGCCACCGGCGGCGTCGTGCGCTGGGGCGGCGACTACCGGGACCGCAAGGACCCGATGCACTTCGAGATCAACAACGGCCGCTCGGAGGCCGACTGTGCCCGCGCGCTGGCCGCGGTGCGCACCCGCTACGGCCGAACCACCAGCGCCGCCCCCGCGGCGCCGACGCGAGACGAGGTCGATATGGCCACCCTGGACGAACTGCGTGACCTCATCCGCGAGGAGGTGCGCGACGCCGTGTGGAAGGCGCAGGTGCCCGACCTCTACGGGGAGGGCCGCCCGCCGATGGAGGCATGGGCCGCGTTGGCCTGGGCCACCGCGCACGCGGCCAACGCCCGCGACGCGGCAAACGGCGCCCGGGCCAGCGTCCAGAACGTCTCCGACCAGGTGGCCGGGCTGGCCGCGAAGCTGACGACCGCGGTCATCGATTACGGCCGTCTGGCCCGCGAGCTGCTCAACGGGCTGCGGCCCGGGTGACCCGCCCGCTCCCGGCCGTCCCGGCCAGGCCGCGGTTCGACGAGGCGCGGGTCCGCCGCTGGGTGGTCGTAGCCGGCGCCGTGCTCGCCCTGCCCGTGGCGGCGGGTGGCTGGCTGGTCGGCTGGGCCCTCGACCCCGGCCAGCAGCCGTACACGCCGAGCCCGGCGATCGCCGCGCCGCCTGCGGTCCAGCCGGCCGCACCGGCCCCGCTGTCGCGGGCGCCCGGACCGGCACCGACGGCCACCGCACCCCGCCCGGTCGAGCTGGTCGTGCGGACCGCGCCCCCAGTGGCACCGGCGCCAGCCCCAACCGCCGCGGCACCACCGGCGGCCACCAGCGAACCGGTGGCCACCTCGAGCGCCGCACCAACCAGCTCGGCCGAGCCGACCACGCTCACGCCCGAGCCGACCGCCACCGAGGCGCCGCCGACCAGCACGCCCGCCACCCTGCCTGACCTGATCGGAGACCCGCCTTGACCGCCTACGCCAAGATGATCGCCGCTGTCGTCGCCACGGTTCTGTCCGCGGTCATCGCCGCGCTGACCGGCGACAACTTCATCGGCCCCGTCGAGTGGATCAACATCGCGATCGCCGCCGTGTTCGCGGCCGGCATCTTCGCCGCCCCCAACGTGCCGGGCTCCCGGTACACCAAGACGGTGCTGGCCGTCCTGTCCGCGGTGCTGGTGCTGTCGGTCAACCTGATCGCCGACGGAATCACCGTGTCCGAGTGGCTGCAGCTGGGCACCGCCGCCCTGGGCGCCCTCGGCGTCTACGCGGTGCCGAACCGGGGCGCCCACGTCCTGACCTGACCCGCCAGCTCGACCTGCACGAAGGCCCCGTCTCCGGCTTCGGCCGGGGGCGGGGCCTCTTCGTCGTGTCCGGGCTACTCGTCCTCGTCGGCTTGGGCGAGGCGCTTCAGCTCGTCGGCCTGCGCCTCGACGTCTACCCATCGGAACCGGGCCTGCCCGCCGAAGGTACGGACGGTGGGGCGCAGTTTGCCGGACTGCACCCAGCTGCTCACCGTGCGCCGGGTGACGCCGAAGCGCCGAGCGACCTCCCCGGTCGTCATCAGCTTGTCGCCAGCGTCCCCCACCTAGATCAGCCTAGGTCGCCTACTACTCCGTTAGAGCCTAGTCAGCCTGCACTTCCTGTACTTCTCGTTACGCCATAAGTTGCCTGATACTCCTGATCTTCCTGTTCTTCCTGGTTTGATAACCGAACGCGACCAGGAAGGCGCCCACCGTGCCCACCCGCAGACGCATGCACCCCGACGACCAGCCCGTCACCACCGACGTCCTCGCCGGCCTGATCGCCACGCTCCCGGGCGTCGCCGACCAACTGCTGGCCGACCACGTCAACGACGGCCGCGGCTATTGCAAGGGCTGCGCGCTACCGCAGGCCGGACTCGCCCGCTGGCCGTGCACCCTCCACGCCGTGGCCAAGGCAGCCCGCGACCGGGTCATCCTGGAAGTCGCGCTCGCCGTGCCCACTGCTCGACCCGGCCACGGCGGCGCCGTGTGGAGGCGGCCGTGAGCGAGGTGGTCGGCGAGATCCGCGGCCTCGAGGTCGCCCAGCTGCTCGCGCTCGCCGACGAGCTGCGCCGCGCCGGGGTCAGCCCGGACGCCCGGGTGCGCCTCACCCTGGCCGAGCCGGGCTGGCTGTTCGCCGCCGTCGACGACCCGGACCGGCAGATTCTGGCGCTCGCCGTCGACGAGGCCGCCGAGGTCCACCGGGGCGCGGTCGTGGTGCCAGCCCGGCTGCTCGCGCCGCGGCTGTAGCCGGGGGGGCCGTGGGGATCGCCCGATCCCCACGGGGAGGACTCCCCGCCGTGGGGATCGGGCCGAATCCCCCCGATGACCTGCAATGACAGGCCGCGGGGAAGATCGTTAGGCTCTGCGGGAACGCCCCTCCAGGGCCGTCTCGACGTCCTCCAGGCGGACCACGCTCTGTCCGTGGGACTTCCGGATCGGCACCTCCGGGTCGCCCTTGCCGCCCGGTCCGTAGAGGGCTTCGGCGAGGTCCTGGTGCCCCCAGCCCTCGTAGAGCACGTCGACCGCGGGCAGCCTGCTGAGCACCTCGGTCGTGCGCAGCACGGTGTCGTTGCCGAACGTCGCCCGGATGCTGGCCAGGTGGTTGACCTCCGGCTCGCCCGTGGGCGGCGCGGCCACCAGGTGCAGCCCCCGCCGCTTGCGCAGCTCGATGGCCCGCTTCGCCACCGTCCAGGCCTGCTTGGTGGACACGTAGTGGGTGCGCACGATGACGAACGCCTGCCCGGACGGGATGTCCTCCACCTCGCCGGCCACCACCACCGTGCCCGCGTCGGCGCCCGGGCGCAGGTCGTAGGGCCGGGCACCGCGGTCGGCGGCGTCGGCCAGGATCATCTTGGCCGCGTTGATGTTGGGCACGTACAGCGAGGCGCGCACGTGCACGCCCTCCCGCACCCGGACCGGCACGGTCTGCGGGTCCGGGCGCTGGGTGGACTGCAGCAGCTGGATGTTCATGGCCCGCGCCTGGTCGTGTAGCCGCTTCGCCGCCTCCTGGGCCCGCGACTCGTCCTTCGACCCGCCCAACAGCGTCTTCCCGTCCAGCGACTTGCCGGCCATGTACATGACCTGGCACTCGTCGACCACCGCGAAGATCGGGTGGAAGCCGGACCCGCGCTTGCGGGCCAGCTGCTCGGTGATGGGGCCGACGATGCCGAGCCGGGTCTTCTCGCTGTAGCGGCGCTGCATTTCCTTGACCAGGTCTTCGAGCATCACCACCGAGGCCTCGGCGTCCTCCTTGGCCTGGCCCTCGATGTAGGTGTGGCACATCGGCTCGAACATCTTGAAGTCGCCGTCGCCCTTGAGGTCGCTGATCCGGAACTCGACGTCGACGTCCAGGGCCAGCGTCAGCAGCAGCAGGCGCAGGGCGGTCGTCTTACCCTGCTTGGAGCTGGCGCCCAGCAGCCAGTGCTTCTGCAGCATTGCGATCAGGATGGGGTCGCGGCGCATCGTCACGCCCCACGGCGCGCGGTCGCGGAACACGTTGAAGGTGCCGTCGTGCAGCAGCGGCCACTCCGGCGCCGGCCGGTCCATGGTGCCCTTGTCGGCGATCCAGCAGTCCAGCACGCGAGCGTCGGCCAGCGGCTGACGCTGCGGCCAGGTCTCGTGCTTGTGCCGCTGCAGGTTGCCGCCCAGCAGCTCCACCTTCTCCGACTTCAGGAAGTCGGCGGCCTTCACTCCGAGCGGCAGGCGCACCTGGAAGTACGTGCCGCCGCCTTGCTCGCGCGGGGCCACGACGAACACCAGCTGCTCGCCCGCCTTGAGCGCGCGGGTGAGCGCGGCGATACCCATGTGCCTCATAGCCTGGGTGATCGAGTCCTCGGTGATCTCCGCGTTGGCCTGGGCGCGCACCTCAGGGGCGAGCAGCCACCGCGGCGGTTCGGCCACCCGCTGTCCTTCCCGCCAGGCCAGGACGGCGGTGAGCGGCACCGCCACCACGGCCGCGGCCCCGGCCAGCCACACGAGGACGAGCCAGCCCGTCGCGATCGTCGCCCCGACCCCAGCCCACCAGTCGCCCCAGCCGATGTCGGTGTCCACGCAGGCCAGGTCGGTGCCGTCACAGCTGACCCCGTCGGGGATGAGCCACCACATCACGCCGATCACCAGCAGCACCAGGGCGCCCAGAACCAGCAGCATGGCTGTGGTGGCGCCGACGGCCAGCGCGGTCTTCGGCATCCCGGCGAGCCGCTCCAACCGGGCGTCCTTCGCGCCCTCCAGCCGGTCGGTCCACTCGGCCAGCGCCACCTTGTCCCCGGCTGCCTGGGCCAGCCGGATCTGCTCGCGGATGTGACCGTGGGTGAGGGCCGACGCGAGCCGAGCCGCCCACGACACCATGCCGCGGCCGGTGACGTAGCCGGCGCGGGCGACGTCGCGGGGCGCCGCCCGGGCCCGGGCCTGCACTGCGGCCCGGGACGGCACCCGCTCGCCGATCACGGTGAGCGTGGCGCGCCGCCGCGGGCGGTCCGGGCCGGGCTCGTCCTCGTCGACGATCTCGGCGTCGAGCACCGCCGGCTCGACCTCGTTGGGGTCGCGCTTGGTCAGCTGCCCGGGCCGCTCGTCGTGCTGCTCGGTCATGGCCGGGCGGACACCTCGCCCGGCTCCGCCCGCTCGTCCGCCCGGTCCGGTACGCGCCACGCGAACCCGCGGTAGAACTTGTCGACCTGTCGGTTGGTGGTGCGGTACATGGCGGCGATGTCGTCGCGAGAGCAGCGCGGCACCTCCCCGCCGGGCGGGACCGGGCGGCCGTAACCCGCCCGCAGGTCAGCAACGATGGCGCCCAGGTCGTTGCCGTCGACAACGGAGGCCCGGTCGGGCAGGCCGCGGCGCACCAACCGCTCCAGCCGCTCGGCCTCCCGCCCGTCCGCCTCCGGGTCGCCCGACCCGCCGCCCGCGCGGAGCCGGGCCAGCTCGTCGGCCGGCGTCCACTCGCCGTCGTCGTCGGCACCGGGCTGTTCGTCGAGGGCCGCGGGCGGCTCCGGCTCGTCGGCGGGCGGGGCCGGGCGGACAGCGGGCGGATCGTCGTCGGCGGTGTCCTCGACCGTTTCCGGCCGGCCCCGGTAGACGAGGTGCACCAGCGCCGCGGCGAACCCCAGCACCACGACCGGCAGGCACGACACCGCGGCGGTGATCTGCCACGGCGCCTTCGTCAGGCCCTCGGCGGCCATCAGGTGGTAGGCGATCTGTCCGCCCGCGCCGAGCAGCAGGGAGGCCAGCGCCGACCAGCCGGCGAACCGGCGGGCCGTCCGGTCCATCCACGGCAGGGGCGCCAGGAAGTAGCGCAGGGCGAGCGCCGCGTACGCCTCCAGCCCGAGCGGCAGTGTGATCGCCGAGTTGACGATGAACTGGTCGACGATGCCGGGCAGCAACCGGATGGGCCCGAAGCTGGTCATGCCGCCCAGCCCGACCCAGCCACCCCAGATCGCGACGAACGCCGACAGGGCGATGGCGGAGATGAGGACCAGGCTGCGCCGGGACGGGCGCTGCTGGCTGTTCACGCGTCCTCCAGGGCGAGCAGGGCGTCCACGGCGGCGAGCCGGCGCCGCAGCCGGTCGCGCTCGGCGACCAGCACGTCGTGGTCGACCAGGCTGCGGTCGGCGATCCGGACCAGGTCCGGGTGGTCGGCCAGGGCGCGCCAGGCCACCTCGGCGGGCACGTCGGCGACCTGGACGACGACGCCCGCCACGCCACCGACGAGCGGCGTGCGGCCCGGGCAGTGGCGCGAGAACTCGCCGCGGTCGAGCTGGACGGCCTCGCCGAGCTCGACCGGTCCCGACCAGCTGGGCCGGGTGGCCAGCAGCCGACCGAACAGGGTGATCTGCTGGTGCGCGGCGGCACCGGGGATCTCGCCGAGGTCGACGAGCAGGGTCATGGTGTCGGGCTGGGTCATCACGCCACCAGCCCGATCCGGCGCCGGTGACGCCAGCTGCGCCGGTCGGCGTCGGCCACCGCGGCCACGCCGGCCGCCAGCAGCAGCACCACGGCCGCCACGGCGGCGGCGATGTCGGGGCCGCCGTGCTGGACGCCGACCACGGACAGGCCGAGCAGGGTGATCACGAAGAGGAGCGGGCCGAAGAGGCTCACCGCGGGTCCTTCCAGGTTGGGGGATCCGCGCCCGGCCAGGGAGGGCACCGGCCGGGCGCGGGGGTTCAGGTGCCGCAGTCGTTGCAGGTGAGCGGGCCGTTTGCGCCGTGCTCGGTCTGCTTGCAGCAGATCCCGCAGTAGGCGAGGTAGGCCAGGCGTCGGAGCAGGTCCATCACTGCCCCCCAGCCCTGAGGCGCGCGGACTCGGCGCGAGGAACCGGGCGCCCCAGGTAGGTCCCGTTGCCCTCGACGATGTCGCCGGGCAGCGGGGCGCGCTGGTCGCGGTTGCGGTCGAGCCAGGCCTCGAACTCCTGCTCGACCCGCCCGGGCAGGACAGCCGCCCGAATGCGGTCGGTCAGGCCCATCAGCTGCCCGCCGCCCTCTGCCGCATGGCTTCCACGCCCGCGTCGATGTCCTCCTGGGTGGCGCCGCGGGCGGCGAGGTCCTCGCGGTAGCCGTCCTCGTCGGACAGCACGGCGCGGGCGGCGTCCTGGAGGGCCTTGGTGAGCTTGTCCATCTCAGTTCTCCTCGTTGCGTCGGCCGACGATGACCCCACGGGCCGCCCACCACGGCGGGGTGCGGTCGTCGATCCAGCCGGTGGGGGTGGTGTCGTCGAACCAGCGGTCCGGCCAGGCGAGACCAACCCGGACGCCGGAGGCGTACGCGATCCCGACGGCGACCAGGCAGGCTGCGAGGAGGATCAGGTGGAGGGTCACCGGGGCTCCCGGTTCGTCCTCGCGGCCAGCCCCCGCTCGGCCCTCGCCTCGGCGTTGATGCAGCCGATGCACTCGCAGGCCGTCGGGTGCGGCGCCTGCTCACGGATCTCGGCACGCAGTTGGGCGGTGTCCGGGGCACGGCCCAGGAGGGCGTTGGTGAAGCGACCCATCACCGGTCGCCCTGCTCGTCGGTGAACGCGGTGATGTCGCGCCAGTCGAGCAGGTCCGGGTCGGCCAGGGCGCGGCTGGCCGCGGCGTCGTTGGCGGCCGCGCGCTCCTGACTGCCAGCCGGGTAGTCGGACGGGGCCTTGCCGTCGGCGAGAAGGGGGTGTTCGGGGCGGGGCATACCGTCACCAGCCCCGGTTCGCGGCCGCGACCGGCCCGGCCGCCTCGACCCGCTCGGCCAGCAGCTCGCCGAGGGCGCGCAGCTCGCAGCCCGGCCAGTCGACGCGCGGGTCGCCGTCGAGGTTGTAGGTGATGACGGCGCCGCGGGCGACCTGGTGCTCGGCGGCGGGGCGGATGGTGGTGGGCATCTCTACCTCCTCGGTAACTTGCGACTGTCGCAAGCTGACGGCTAGCGTGCACTACTCCGCTTCAACTTGCAAGTTTCGCAAGTCGGACGGTGCCCTACAGTTCCGCGCATGGCGGACGAGACGACCGACGGAGTGATGAATGCGCTGGTCCGCCTCATGAACGGCGACACAGACCTGAGCCAACTCAGCAAGGACGAGCTCTACGCCGTGCTCGCCGCCGCCCGTGGAGGGCGCGACCTCGTCCGCCGCGTCGCCCTGGAGCTGAACCGCCAGGGCGACACCTACGAGGAGATCGGCGCCCGCTTCGGCCGCTCCGAGTCCGCCGCCTACCGCTGGGCCTACCCGGAGAAGAAGCCGAGCCGAGCCGCCGGGGCGGCAGACGACGACGCACTTGAGGAGTAGGCGTGACCGACGACCAGCCCACCACCCCGCAGACGGTCCGCGACCGCCTCCTGGCCGCCGGCATCCCGCCCGAGCGTGCCGACGCCTACCTGACGGCCGGGCTGGTGCGGGTCGGCTCCGAGACGGTCACCGACCCGGAGCACCCACTGCCGTGGCCGGCCGCCTTCCACATCGGCGGGTCGTCGTGACCGACCGCGCGAGCCGCTGGCCGCAGCTGGAGTTCGTGCGCGCCCGGCTCAACGAGGACGAGCAGGCCGCCCGCGAGGGCGACCGCATCGACGTCACCAACTACGGGCGCCGGGCCGCGTTCGGCGCCCGCCGCGACGACGACACCGCGGCCGCCTACTGATCCAGGCCAGCCAGTCGGCGCGCTCCTGGGCGGTCATGGCCCGCGGCTTGCGGGCCCGCTTCCCGGCACCGGGGATGGGGGACAAATCGCGGACCGGATTGGTGGGGATCGCGCCGAGCCGGGCGGCCAGGCCCAGCACCCCGGACAGGACGGCCCTCGAAGTGGAGCACATCGACGGCCCGACACGGCGGCGCAGCGCGGTCAGCCACTCTTCACACGCCTGGGTATCGGCCTCCCGCAGCCGCAGCGCGCCGAGCCCGGGGGCGACGTGCAGCCGCCAGGCCGACTCGTAGGTCTCGACGGTGCGGGGCGCCTTCGAGCCGGCCTCAACCTGCGCGGCCAGCTGGGCAAGCCAGCGGTCGCCGACTTCGCTGACCCGGGTCTCGCCGGTCACCTTGCCGGCGGCCTGGCCGCCGCGGCGCTCGGACAGCGCGCCCTGCAGCTTCGTCCGGGCGGCGTTCTTGCTGGCTCCGGTGGCGGTCGCCTCGCGTACCACCCCGTCGGCGTCCCGGACGCGGCACCGGGCCCGGAACACTCCGGGCCGAACCTCGCGGATGGTGATGGTGCCGGCCGCGCCGACGGGCAGCTGAGGGCGTCCGGGGCCGGGCATGGGTCAGCTCACCAGTCGCAGCCGGCGTACCACCTGGGCGTACTTGGCTCGGTCGGGGCCGAGGGTGAGGGCGGTGACGACGTCGGCGAGCGCCCACGCCTGATCCTCGGTAGGCCGGGTGGTGTCGAAGTACAGGACAGTGGGTGCCCCTCCGACCAGGCAGGCGACGTCGTCGGCCAGGGGCCCGGTGATGACGTGGACGTGTGCGCGCAGCGCGTCGAGCACTCGGCGGATGAGCGCGGGCGATTGCGCCAGGATTTCCTGCATGGTGGGCCCTCCGATCCAGGTCGAGCGGCGGGTGCCCCGGCGCGCGGCCGGGGCTGCGTGCCTGCGGGGGGCCGGGCAGGCTCGTGCACTGGTCGCCGTCGGGCGGCCGGGGCCGCTGGGGACGGCCTCGGTGCACCCTAGTCCGCGCATTCCGCGCAAACGCCGCACTACGCGCGCGGCCTCACCCATCCTGTTCGCCTGTACGGGACGTTGCGTTACCTGAGGCGGGCGCCGGAGCCGAGTTGCTGCCAGCGGCTGCGGGTGAGGTTGCCTCC
>ERZ941671.74-NODE-74-length-55461-cov-7.209923_pt1 | contig 55461 bp, 48 predicted proteins | sample MGYA00521093_ERZ941671 | MGnify/ENA primary metagenome ERZ941671 (study PRJEB32759, sample SAMN07749878) | skin metagenome | biome: transportation; feature: city; material: polyester macromolecule | host: Homo sapiens | place: Hong Kong:MOS line | collected... | reverse complement strand
GCCACCCAGTCAATTCAACTCTGCTTACCTGTCCGGCACCAGGGGCCCACTCCAAACACTGGTCAGATTGAGCGGTCCTTTGCCGCCTTCAAAGCATCCGTCGAAACGAGTAGTTTCTAAAGGCTACGCGCCAACCGCGGTGATCCGGCCAGAACATCGGCACCCGTCTTTGGTAGCTCCGATATTTATCACCGTACTGTTGGATCATCTGCTTCTCCTCCATTCTGGCCAGGAGCCAGTACGCGCCGACGATGATAGGGAAGGCCGTCAGTGAGAATAGCGTTGGCCAATGCACAACACTTTCGCCAAACAGCGCCAGAAAGATGCCAGCGTATTGTGGATGGCGCATCAAGCTGTAAGGGCCACCCCTGGCGAGCCGCCCTCTCGCTCTCGCTCGATACACTTCACGCCAGCCGGCGATGATCAGAGCGGCTCCAAAAAAGACAACAGTGTAACCGAGAGCCATGGAAGCTGGCATTACCCACCAACTGCCCGTCAGATAAACCCAGAGATTGCCATCCCAAAGATTTCCCGCGACGTCCAGATTGAAGACTCGGGCTAATAGGTAAATCGTGAGGGGAAATCCATACATCTCGGCATAAAATGCGATGACGAATGCCTGCACGATTCCAGCGCGAGTCCACTCCCGCCAGCCCTTCGGCACGACAAGGCGGTAGAAACACCACGATACGACAACGATTGAAATCGTGGCTCCTCCCCAGAGTATATTTTCGTTCATTTATCTGCCTCGTACCGATTCTTGATCGGCCAAAACGCCCCGTCTCCTGACGCGCGCGTTTGTCTCTGCAATCGCCGCGTTTATGGACGGCCATCCGATGGCCTCAACGCGATGCCCGACCCCGCGTTTTAATCAATGAGTCGGAACAATAGAAGCAGTGCATATCGTTTCTTTTCTCGGCTCCCGCCCGAAACGACAAAGCTATGCGTCCTCACCGCTCGCGGCCCGTCTTTTCGCGAACCTCGATCGCTCCTCGCGCGCCTGTTATTAAGTTAGTTCGAACAGAGCGAACGCATGGTTACAGGCCGTCGTCGGATTCTTTGAACATCGGCTTCAAACCCGTCATCGCAGGAACGCCCCGCGCCGGCTTGGCTCATGCCGGCCTCTCCAGCCCCGCGAACGATTAGGCCATGGAGCATGCTATGGCGTTGTCCTCTGGGCTCCCAAGCGGAAACCGCTGGCACATTTCCGTCGAACGAGACTATACTGTCGTTACAATAGTGTGGTGTGGCCTTCACGAAGCGAGGTCGCCATGTTCCAGCGAAACCGGAAAACCGAAGCTTTCGTCGATTTCATCAATCTCGCATTGGGCGGCTTTCTGATCTTGTCGCCGTGGTTACTCGGATTCAAATCGCAACTCGGATGGCACACATCATGGATGGCCGGCGCCGCCATTGGCGTCGTCGCAATCTTTTCGATTGCCGACCTTTTTGACACCGTTTCAATTCCGGCGTTTTTCGAATCGGAAGAATGGATCAATCTGACGATCGGATCGTGGTTGGCAATATGCCCGTGGGTCCTCAACTTCAACGACGATACCATGGCGATGCAGGTGCATCTCGTGGTGGGGATCGTCGTCGCAGCCATTGGCGCGGTCGAGCTCTGGGTGATCCATCACCGCCCCGCGGAAAAGGAGCGTGATAAGCTTTGTTGAATTCCAAGACAGGACGAAATTGCAAGTAGTCGCGCGGGGGAGCCTACAATGCGGAAGGGTGTACTGCTCGGACTGGTCGTTTTGGTGTTTTCGGTCGGCGGCGCGGCGGGTGCAGATTTGACGACGAAGGCGCGCACTTCCGTACCCGCGTTGCCGTCCTGGTGGGATACCGTCACCATAACCGGCCATGTGCAAGCGGGGATCACCTTCAATGAGGGGCCTTCCGGCGGCATTAATTTTGGCCACCTCTTCACCGATAAGGCCAATTCCCTGTTGATGAACCAGGCGCTGCTGACGGTTCAGCGTCCGCTCGATCCCAAAGCGAGCGGATACGATTTCGGATTCAAGTTCCAGGCGATGTACGGCTCGGATGCCCGGTACACGCATTTTCTGGGTGAGTTCGATCAATCGATCAGCGGCCGCAATCAGTTTGACATCGTCGAGGCCCACGCTCTGTTTCATTTGCCGTGGCTCACGTCGGGTGGCGTGGATGTGAAGGTCGGACAATACGTAACCCTGGAAGGCGCCGAAGTTATTTACGCGCCGGACAATGCGCTCTACTCGCACTCCTACATCTTCAATTTCGGCATTCCGTTCAAGCACACCGGGATCATGACGACCACCCATCTAACGCACCTCCTCGATGTTTATGCTGGCATCGACACCGGTGTGAATACAACCTTCGGCAACAGGTTCGACCGCTTCAATGGCGGCGACAACAACACGGCTGCGGCGTTCCACGGTGGGATCGGACTCAATTTGATGGACGGCGCGCTGACCGTGCTGGCGACGACCCACATCGGCCCGGAAAATCCCAATGTCTCGTCGGCCGTGCTTGCGGGTGTCAATCCGAATAGGGCTCTGCGTTATCTCAACGATGTGACGATCGTCTGGAAGGCAACCGACAAGCTCACGCTCACCACCGACCTGAACTATATTCGTGAGGACGGCTTCAACGCGGTCGGAAGCGGCGTCGCGCAATACGTCACCTATGCCCTCAACGATTGGCTCAAGATCACCGGACGCGGAGAAGTCTGGCGCGACAACAGTGGTTTCTTCGTTGCCGCATTCCCCGGCAACCTAGACTTTGTCAGGGTCGAGCATGGCAATCCGTTGGGTACGGCGATCGGCGGCGGCGCGACCACCTACGGCGCCCTGACGGTCGGACTTGCGATCAGGCCCCCGGTACCCAAAGAATTCGACGGCCTGGTTGTCAGGCCCGAAGTTCGTTACGATACTTCGTTGAACGGAACGACGCCATTCGGCGCCGGAACGAAGCGTTCGCAATTTACGTTCGGCGGCGACATCATCATCCCGATCAAAATCAGATGATTACGCCACGAGTGGTTGCGCGAAACAGTGGGTGTTGAATCGGGTACTCGATCGTTAAGACCCGATGCGATGATCCCATCGCATTGGTTTGATCCCCTGCGCGGCGCTGCCGCACGTTCTCAAAAAAGACGTAGGTCTCTTTATCGGGATCGGACCGATCGATTGCACTTCGCGGAGCAGTCAGGCAGCCCGCCCCGTGCTGCGGGTGGCCTTGCCCTTGTGAGGCCGGGAAAATTATTCGCACGACCAGATACCCGTTTTGGGTCCTCCGCGATAGTTGCAAGTTTTCGGGCGCGGACGTGGAGCAGCGGCCCGATCGGTGCGGGGCATCACAGGTGCCATCTGCTCCGCGGTCGAGGTCCTCTGAGGACCCAAGCGTGCCTCGGTCCCGGTCGCGCGCGCAAAGCTTGGCGATGCTGAAGCGACCAATAACAACGACAACAATGCAACCAGGCTTGATCTGCACATTTTTACCTCCCACGATTCCTCAGCCGTCCGATCCTGAATGGACCGCACATGAATGAATTCGGAAACGAAGCTGCGCCGGTTACAGGTCACGACTATGTGAGCGCGGTTGAATTCCTCGCCGCGCAGACGGAAGTTGCGGGAAAGGAAAGAGGTTGGGAGATCGGACGGAACGGTATCATTTCCGGCCGACTTCGCATCCACACCTGCATTCAACCCGCCGTCCCGACTGACGCCGGATCAGCAGCTTTCGCTCGGTGCCGAAGTCGGTCGGGCGCCACGTAGTCGCCTGACTTGGCCTGTGAGATGGAAGATGGTGTTAACGTAGGTCGCTAACGGTTCATCTGACGGCCCGAGACATTGCGAATCCGCAACCCGCGCGCAGTCAGATGCAAGCTATACTCCCAGCAGAGTTTTTGAAGTCCGAACGGTTTGATCAATGGACGCATTTCCATCCGACCCCCACTTCGCGATTGAGCATGGCTTTCGCGCCGCGCGGGCCTCACGATCTCGTGAGAGTGTAACCGTGGGCATTCTTCATTCGAATTCAAAGAGGGAGAAATGACGAAGGAGTCCGACCTCAAAGCGCTCATGACGGCGAGCCTCCAAGGCGACTCCATCGCGCATCGATCGCTGCTGACGGCTTTGAGCGGACATCTGCGGAGCTACTACAAGAGCAGACTTTTGCGATCCGGACGCCCGGCCGAGGAAACTGAAGACCTCGTGCAGGAAGCCTTGATCGTCATCCACACGCAACGTCACACCTACGATCCGGAGCAGCCGCTGACGCCGTGGGTGTACGCCATTGCCCGCTACAAGCTGATCGACCATTTGCGGCGCACCAGGACCACGACGGCGGACGTGCCATTGGAAAACGCCGAATACATCCTGGCATCCGACGACAACGCCGCCGCTGAAAGCCAACTCGATCTCGCCAAGCTCTTTGAGAGGTTACCGGAACGAATGAGACTTTCGCTCCAATACGTGAAGCTCGACGGCCTGAGCGTGGCCGAGGCCGCCGATCGTAGCGGGATGTCGCCATCCGCCGTCAAGGTCAACATTCACCGAGGGCTGAAGATCCTCACCGCATTGATTGCACGGGAGACCAAAGCGTGAAAACCAATGAATTGATTTCCATGCTCAGTTCGCAGGTCGACCCGGTCGATACGCGGGAAGTTGTCCGGAACGTCCGGATTGCAATCTTGGTTGGCGCCGCGGCATCCCTGCTGGCGGTGGTTTTTGTCCTCGGCGTTCGCACCGACCTCAACGAGATGCACGCCCAAGTCTTCCTGGTCGCAAAACTGGCCTTCAGTTTGTCGGTCGTGATTTTGGCCTCGCATTACCTGGTCAAGTACATCCGTCCCGGCGGCGAATTCCGGGTCCGGTTCGCCCTCACCGTCCTGCCGTTTCTCGCGGCCATGATCATCGCGGCGATCAGTCTGGCCACGGCACCGCGGTCGCACTGGGAGACCATGGTATTCGGCAGCTATTGGCTTGAGTGTCTGATCGCCATCCCGACGGTCGCGGTCGTGCCGTTCGCCGCCATCATGTCGGCGGTTCGCCGCGCCGCGCCTACGGACCTGGTCCGCACCGGCGCGCTTGCAGGACTCGTCGCGGGCGGCGTCAGCGCAACCGCCTACGCTTTGCATTGCATGGATGACCTGCTTCCCTTCATTGCGCTCTGGTATGGTGGCACAATCGTTTTATGTACGGTCACCGGCGCCGTGCTCGGGCCCAAATTGCTGCGTTGGTAAATCGACGGACCATCCGTCAGGTCGCGGAACTCCCGAAGGCGGCGCGAATCCGACCCGCGGAACCCTCGACAAGATCGGCTGCGTGTTTGGATTCCAGATCGGCTTCATCTCGAGACGGGAAGCCGTGCCATCGGCGGACGTAAGTGCGAAGACGATACCTGACCTCGGGTTCGTTGATGCCGATGGACTCCTGTCGGCTGCCTGATCTCACGAGATCGTGAGCTTGTAACCGGACGCACCCTTTTCCCGAACTAACAGATGACGCTCGCTTTCCAGGGTGAGCGCCAAGACGTGGGTGCATAGTGCATGAACGATCGGGAAGACGCGACGGTGACCATGTTAATGCCAACGTTGGACGTCCAACGCCGAATGCTTGGCACGTTTGATTCTCGCAGCCGTACGCTGTGGCTGGTCTTGGCTGCATCGGCGTTGCTTGCCGGAATCGCGTTCAACTGGCGGTGGCTCGTGGTATCAGGTGCCCTGCCATTCCTCCTGCCAGTCCTCCCCTGTCTGGCCATGTGCGCCCTGCACCTATGTTCTCGTGGCAACAATGCCTCGGGATGCGAGCGACGCGAAGCGTCGCAATCTACTCCAAACCGCACCGCAGCCCGCGTTCACCACCGACGCGCGCCATTCTTTAGAAAGGCAACAAAATGAAGATCACCACTCTCATCCCGCTCGCATTGATTGCGTCGTTAGCGGCTTCCGCCGCCGTCCAGGCGGACGAAACGTCCACGCCACCGAAGACGCCGACGGAAACCAATCAACCCATGATGGGCAACGGCTCACAAGGCATGCAGGGAATGATGGGCATGATGAGCCAAATGCAGCAGATGATGGAAAGCTGCAATCAAATGATGAAGGCCAGCAACGAGCGTCACGACAAGCAAGATGCACCGAAGCAAAAAGACCGTCACGGCTGAAACAGCCGCCGTCCGATCATCATGCCAATCGATGAACTTTGCATTCGGAAAGGCGTCCATGAATCGTTCGGCCTCGGCATCAATCGGCTTTCGGGGCATCGAATGACCATTCAAGTGGGTCTTTCACATCGCCGTGAGCCTGTAACCGGTCCGGTGTCCGGTGCGATCTAATCGGTGGTTCGTTTGTACGATCTTCGACCGGTGGACTGATGTGCCCGGCCGAGCACGGCTCGGTCGGGTACGGAGGGATCGCCAGAAACGGGCGACCCGCTTGCGGTCGGGTACGGAGGGATCGCCAGAAACGGGCGACCCGCTTGCGATCGCTTCCCGGGCTGACATCGTTTCTGCCGGAAAGACGCAATCAGGTTCAGTTGCGGCATTCCGCAGCAGTGCAAGGGGTACACTACTGATGGATAAGTTGACCGAACACCGTCCATTCGAGGATGGATACGTGAGGCCCCGCGCCCAAACCGGAAGATCGACCGCGAAACGGATCGTGCTCGTTGCGTTTGCTACAAGCGCACTCGTCGCAATGCTGGGAGTTGGCTATCGACTCGGCCACTCTAACCAAACGTTGCCTGGCTGGGTCCCGCTTCGTGTCGCAGCCCTCCTCGGATCCCAGCCCGCCAAGCCCGTCGAAGCTGCAACGCCGACCCAGGACGCAAACTCCGGGGCCAAGCGTATTCTCTTCTATCGCAATCCGATGGGTCTCCCTGACACCTCTCCCGTTCCGAAGAAGGACTCGATGGGGATGGACTACATCCCCGTCTATGAAGGCCAGAACGACGCCTCCACAATCCAGATTTCACCAGGCAAATTGCAGCGCACCGGCGTGCGCTCCGAGCCCGCCGCTCTGCGCACCGTGACGCGGCCCATCCGCGCGCCCGGAACGATCAAGCTCGATGAGCGGCGCGTGGCGGTAATCTCGCTGCGAGCCCAGTCATTCATCGAAAGCGTCGAGAACGTCACGACAGGCGATCATGTCACCAAGGGACAGCCCCTTCTGAAGCTTTATTCCCCGGATGTGGCATCCGCCGGCGCCCAATATCTCTCCATCGTCGGGGACAGCGCTGGAACTGCCAATCTCGCGGGACGCAAGCAACTGATCGAGGGCGCGCGGCGGCGACTCGAAAACCTGGCCGTGCCCGCCGACGTAATCGCCGAGATCGATCGCACCAAAACGGTCCCGCTGACCATTACCTGGACGGCTCCGCGCGACGGCGTGATTCTGGAGCGAACGGCCGTCGAGGGCATGCGGGCGATGCCCGGCGACGTGTTGTTTCGGTTGGCTGACACGTCTGTAATCTGGATCATCGCCGACGTCGCCGAACAGGATATCGATGCCGTAAAGATCGGCGCGGCTGCGACGATCAGGGTCCGGAGCCTGCCGGGTCGGGAGTTCAAGGGATCAGTCGCCTTGATCTATCCCCAGGTCAACACCGAGACGCGCACCACCAAGGTACGTATCGAACTACCCAATCCGGACGACGTGCTTCTTCCCGACATGTTCGCCGACGTTGAAATCGCGTCGGGTGCGGAAAAGCCCGTCGTCGCGGTACCCAACGGCGCGGTGATCGATACCGGAGCCCGGCAGATCGTTTTCATCGACAAAGGCGAAGGCCGTTTCGAGCCGCGTGAAGTCAAGGTCGGCACGCACGGCGAGGACTACACTGAGATCCGCGAAGGCGTCGGCGAAGGCGATCGCGTTGTCGTTGCCGCCAACTTCCTGATCGATGCCGAAAGCAACCTGAAATCGGCCTTGCAGGCATTTACAGACGGAGAGAAATCGAAATGATCGCCCGCCTGATCGCCTGGTCGGCGCGAAATCTGATGCTCGTCCTGATCGGGACAGTGTTCGCGATCGCGGCGGGCATCTATGCGCTGCGCACCCTGCCGCTCGATGCCATCCCCGACCTCTCCGACGTGCAGGTGATCGTCTACACCGAATATCCCGGGCAAGCGCCGCAGGTCGTCGAAGATCAAGTGACCTATCCGTTGACCACGGCGATGCTGACGGTGCCGAAATCGAAGGTGGTGCGGGGCTTCTCGTTTTTCGGCGTGTCCTTCGTCTACGTTATCTTCGAGGACGGCACCGACCCCTATTGGGCCCGAAGTCGCGTGCTGGAATATCTCAACACCGTAGCGCGCCGGCTTCCTAACGGCGTGACACCCACTCTTGGGCCCGACGCAACCGGCGTGGGCTGGGTCTATCAATACGCCGTCGTGGCCAAGAACATGACCCTCGCCGAACTGCGGTCGGTCCAGGACTGGATCATCCGGTACGGCATTTCCAAAGCCGAAGGCGTCGCGGAAGTGGCCAGCGTCGGCGGCTTCGTCAAGCAGTACAACATCGTCGTCGATCCGCAAAAACTGCGCGCCCAGGGCATTTCCCTGGACAAGCTCCGCAGTGCCGTTCGGGCCAGCAATATGGATGTCGGCGGGCGCACCGTAGAACTGTCCGAGTTTGAATTCGTCGTCCGCGGCCGCGGGTATCTGAGAGGCATCGAAGACATCGAAAATATCGTGCTGAAGACCGACGCGGGGGCTCCGCTTCGATTGCGGGACGTTGCTCGCGTCGAACTCGGTCCCGACGAGCGGCGAGGAATTACCGAACTCAACGGCGACGGCGAGGTCGTCAGCGGCATCGCACTGCAGCGCTTTGGCGCCAACGCCCTCACCGTCATCGACAACGTCAAGGCGCGTCTTACGGAGATTGCCTCAAGCCTGCCCAAGGGCGTCGACATCGTCACGGTTTATGATCGCTCCGAACTGATCAAAGCGGCCATCGAAACACTCAAGGGTACCCTGCTCGAAGAGAGCATCATCGTTGCCTTGGTTTGCTTTGTCTTCCTGCTTCACCTGCGCAGTGCCCTCGTCGCCATCCTGATGCTTCCCGTCGGCATCCTGATGGCCTTCGCCGCCATGAAATTCATGGGACTCGGCGCCAACATCATGAGCCTTGGCGGCATCGCCATCGCGGTCGGCGCCATGATCGACGCGGCGATCGTCATGATCGAAAATGCGCACAAGCACCTGGAGCGCGCGGAGCCCGGCACGCCGCGGGCACAAATCCTCATCGATGCGGCGAGCGAGGTCGGACCGGCGCTGTTCTTCAGTTTGCTGGTGATCACCGTCGCGTTCCTGCCGATCTTTACCCTGGAGGACCAGGAAGGACGCATGTTCGGGCCGCTCGCCTACACCAAGACATTTTCGATGGCCGCGGCCGCCCTACTCTCGATCACGTTGGTGCCTGCCCTGATGGTCGTCTTCGTCCGCGGGCGGATCATCTCGGAACATAAGAATCCCGTGAACCGGTTCCTGATCTGGGTCTATCGACCGGTGATCCGGTGGGTTCTCAACGCCAAGACATTGACGATCATGCTTGCGCTGGTTGCGCTTGCGGTGACGATCTGGCCCGCCCGCCAACTCGGTAGCGAGTTCATGCCGAGCCTCAATGAAGGCACCTTGATGTACATGCCGACGACGCTGCCGGGGCTGTCCATCACCAAAGCTGCTGAGCTTTTGCAAACCCAGGATCGCATCATCAAGTCGTTTCCCGAAGTTGCATCGGTCTACGGCAAAGCGGGCCGCGCCTCGACCGCGACCGATCCGGCGCCGACCGAAATGTTCGAGACCATCATCAATTTGAAGCCGAAGTCGGAATGGCGGCCTGGCGTAACGATCGACAGCCTCAAGGCCGAGATGGACAAGGCGCTCCAGTTTCCGGGCGTGTCGAATGCGTGGACGATGCCGATCCGCGCCCGCATCGACATGCTGTCGACCGGAATCCGCACGCCCGTCGGGATCAAGATTTTCGGCAAGGATCTTGCGGAAATGGAGAAGATCGCCCGCGAAGTCGAAGGGGTGGTCAGATCGGTGCCGGGTACCTCAAGCGCTTACGCCGAGCGCGTGATCGGCGGATACTATTTGGAGATCATCCCCGATCGTTTGGCGTTGGGCCGCTACGGGCTGACGATCAGTGATATCCAGGACGTGATCTCGACGGCACTCGGCGGTGAAACGGTCACCACGACGGTCGAAGGCCGGGAACGTTATTCCGTCAATATTCGGTATCCGCGTGCGTTGCGCTCCAGCCCGCAAACGATCAGCACCGATGTCCAGGTGCCGTTGGCGTCCGGCGGGAGCGTCCCGCTCGGCCAGGTCGCCAGCGTGAAATTGACCCGCGGCGCCACGTCGATTCGCACCGAGAACGGTCAACTCGCGGTTTACATCTACGTCGATATTACCGGTCGTGATCTGGGCGGCTACGTCTCCGAGGCACAGCAGGCGGTCGCGCAGAAGGTAAAGTTTCCACCGGGATATTACGTGTCCTGGAGCGGACAGTTCGAGTATCTGCAGCGCGCCGAGGCGCGGCTCAAGATCGTCGTACCGGTCACCTTGCTGATCATCTTTCTGCTGCTCTACCTGAATTTCCGGAAACTGGCAGACACCCTCATCGTGATGCTGTCGCTGCCGTTCTCGCTGGTCGGCGGCATCTGGTTGATGTGGTCGCTGGGATTCAACATGTCGGTCGCGGTCGCCGTCGGCTTCATCGCGTTGGCCGGCGTCGCCGCCGAGACTGGCGTCGTCATGCTGATCTACCTCGAACAGGCCATGGCCGAATTGAAGGCGGAACGCGCGGCCACGGGCGAGCCTTTCACGCGCGCCGATCTGTACGACGCGATCATGGTCGGCGCGGTGGACCGGGTGCGGCCCAAGATGATGACGGTCGTCGCGATCATGGCGGGCCTGGTGCCGATTCTCTGGAGCACGGGGACCGGCTCGGAGGTCATGCAGCGCATTGCCGTGCCGATGATCGGCGGCATGGTTTCGTCGACGGTGCTGACCCTCGTGGTCATTCCCGCGATCTTTGCGGTCGTCAAGGGATTCGGGTTGCCCGCAGCGCCGCAGGACGGCGAAGAGAAAGGCGGCCGGCGGCGGGATTCGACGCCGAAGCTCGACCTGCATCGTGCGGAGAACGTGCAGTGACGCCGAGCGGCCACACAAGAATTGCGCGCCGGAAACGGCGGCAATGGGCGCGAGGACCATCCTCGTGGGATCGGTTCATTCGTTCCGAGCCCTGCGCTCAACAACCGTCACACCAGAACAGGAGAGTATCCATGCATTTCATCGACAGCCATCACCGGGCCAGCCGTGCCGGAGTTATGACCGCCGCGCTGCTCGGCGCGGCACTGACGCTGCCGGCGGCAGCCGCGTTCGCTCAGGGAAGCGCGGGCATGTCCGACATGAAGAAGATGCCGCCGATGAGCGACGCGAAGGCGGCGACGACCGCGACCGCCACCGGCACGATCACGGCGCTCAACGCCGCCGACCACAAGATCACCTTCGATCACGGTCCGATTCCCGCCATCAACTGGCCCGCCATGAAGATGGAGTTCGCCGTTGCTCCGTCGGTCGATCTCGCGAAGGTGAAGACCGGCGACAAGGTCAATTTCACCCTGAGCGGCTCCGGCGGCACCTATACCGTCCAATCGATCATGCCGATGCCCTGACGAACGTGGCGGACGGAACGAATTGGATCCGGTCCGCCACAACGAGGGAGGTGTTGACGAAGCACCTCCCTTCCCGATCACGGTACGGGACGCCGCGTTTATGGAAAGCCGATTTGCAATGTCTTCACTCGGTAGTCCAATTGTTGATCGGCGCGCGTTTTTGCTGGCGGGTGCTGGCGCCGCCGCCGCCGGACTCTTGCCGCGCTCCGGACGCGCTGAAGCACCCTGCGCCGAGTACAACCTGACCGCAGCGAGCGCGCAGTCACCGATCCTGGGCGCATCGCGTCCCTGGACGGAGGTCTGGAGCTACAATGGCAGCATTCCGGGTCCGGAGATCCGAGTCCGTCAGGGCGAGCCTGTTCGTATCAACGTGCGCAACGGTCTGTCGGAAGAGACGACGGTCCATTGGCACGGCATACGGCTTCCCAACAACATGGACGGCGTCCCGGGCTTGACGCAGCGTCCGATCGCTCCTGGCGAAACCTTCACGTACAAATTCACGCCGCCGGACGCCGGAACATTTTGGTACCACTCACACAGCAACAGCTTGCAGCAACTCGGCCGGGGCCTCACTGGTCCATTGATTGTCGAGGAGGCGGAACGTTATCCGGTCGATCGCGATCTGGTCTGGATGTTCGCGGATTGGCGGCTCACCACGGATGCGCAGATTGCATCCGGATTTGGCAACGCCATGGAAGCCGCGATGTCCGGTCGTGTCGGCAACACCGTTACGGTCAACGGCGCTATTTCGAGCGGCGAACAAGTCCACGCCGGGGAGCGGATCCGCCTGCGGCTGATCAATGGCGCGCTTGCGCGCATCATGGCGCTTCGTTTCGAAGGCCACCGTCCGGTGATCATCGCCGTTGACGGCCAGCCCTGCCAACCGCACCAGCCCCCCAACGGCCGGCTCTTACTGGGGCCAGCGATGCGCATCGACATTGTGCTCAATTTGCGAGGAAAGCCCGGCCATCATTATGCCGTCCGCGACGATTTCTACGAGAATCTCGCCTATACGGTCACCCATCTCAACTATAGTGCAAACGCAGCGTTGCGCACCGCGCGCGACGACAACGACGTCCCGCTTCCGGGCAATCCCCTGCCCGAACCGGATCTTCAGGGCGCCGAACCGCATCAGATCGTCTTGCAAGGCGGGATGATGGGCGGCGGGATGATGCATGGCATGGGCGGCATGTCCGGAATGGCGCACGACGCGAGTTGGAGCATCAATGGCCACTCCATGATCGGAGACGGCCAAGCGAGCATGCCCTCACTCCTGACGCTGCCTCGGGGACGGAGCATCATATTGAAGATGCAGAACAAGACCGCGTGGTGGCATCCGATGCACCTGCATGGCTACAGCTTCAAATTGTTGCGCCGGAACGGGACCCCTGTTCCGCACCGTCAGTGGGGCGACACCGTGCTCATGGCGCCGAAAGACAACGTCGATGTCGCTTTTGTCGCCGACAATCCCGGCAAGTGGATGCTGCATTGTCATATCACGGACCATCAGGTGTCGGGAATGATGTCCGTCCTGGACGTGAGATGAAATCCCGAAAGAGGAGAGCGACCATGAACAGACGAATCTTTTGCTTAACGACGGCCGCCGCGCTGGTCGGATTGCCGCTGACATCTCGTGCGGAGACGCTCCATGCCACCTTGTACAAAAATCCCGATTGCAGCTGCTGCGACGGCTACGCTGCCTATCTGCGCGAGAACGGATTTGCGGTGGACGTCAAGCCCACCAATGACCTCGCCCAGATCAGTCTCAACGCCGGGATCCCGGAGAACTTGCAGGGGTGTCATACCATGTTTATCGATGGCTACGTCGTTGACGGACATGTGCCGGTCAAGACGATCCGGAAACTGCTGACCGAAAGGCCCGCGATCGCTGGCATCACCCTGCCGGGGATGCCGACCGGGTCTCCGGGCATGGTGGGCCAGAAGAGAGGACCGTTTACGATTTATGCCGTCGCCAAGGATGGGACGGCGCCAACCGTTTTTGCAACCGAATGAACAACGGAGTCGACGCTCCACACGTCCGGGATTTCTTGGATTCGGACGTTCAGATCAATGAACCCATTCAGAGACATCCGATCATACTCGGGGCGTCAAACGATCGGTGCCGATATCGTCGACGCTCCCTTGAACCCGCGCAAAATTGACGTCGTTGCCTGAACGGATTTTATGTGAGCAATCCCAGGGCGATTAAATCAACCGACGGGGCGCAGGCCTTCGAACTCCATGAAGGTACGCCGACCATCCGGCCCGAAGAGAACGACGGCGTATCGTTCAAGTGTGCCGCCCTCCATGCCGGGCGACCCCACCGGCATTCCCGGAACCGCCACGCCCGTAGCAGCGGGGCGTTCTTTCAACAGACGCTGGATGGCCGCCGCCGGAACATGTCCCTCGATGACATATCCGCCCGCTTCGGCCGTGTGGCATGCGGCCAGGTCGGCCGGGACGCCAAGACGCTTCTGGATGTCCTGAAGGTTTCTCTCTTCCTGAACCGTGACGTGAAATCCCGCGGATTCGAGATGGCGCACCCAACCGGTGCAGCAGCCGCAATTCGGGTCCTTGTGGACACGAATGACAGGGCTTTGTGCGGCCACGGAAACCGTCGGAGACATCAATGCCGCCGCGCCAATTCCGAGTGCGCTCCGCCGCGATACGTCAGATGTGTTCATCTTGATCCTCCTTCCAAGCCTATCGCCTTCATCGCCGATCCCTTTGCGTGAATCCATTGTCACGGCCCGACCACGGCCGGCTGCATCGTGCCAAGGATACTTACCGCCAGGAGAACCATCCACCCCAAGACCTGTTCTCCGAGCACATGGTTGCGCAGCCTTGCAGACCACATTGCCAATTCCTCGGCCGCGTCTGTCCGGACGTTGCGCATCGACGGCACGAGCCAGAACCGGTTTGCGACCGCCAGCGCGAGCATTCCACCGAACAGGGCAAGCTTCCCGAGAAGGATTTGGCCGTACGGCGTGTTCAATCCGGACAACGATCCGACCAGGAACCAGCTGTTGACGAGGCCCGACCCAATCAAGGTGGCAACCGCGATATATCCCGTGCCGGAGAACCGCATCAGAATTCGATCCATGTCCTTCGGTCCGACGTTCAGGTCCGTTCCGAGGTAGCGATGCAGGATCAACGCCAATGGAATGAGGCCGCCGAGCCAGACTCCGGCGGCAAGAAGATGTACGGCATCGGCAACAATGTGCATGACGCCAGCCCAGCCTTCCTCAATCTGGGCGTGACCCGTCCCCGCCAACGATGCCAAAAGGATTGCGGCCAGGAGTGGCATCATCCAATTCTGATGATACGCCGTCCCCTTCGAACGGAGACCCCGGGCCGCCACGCCAACCATGAGGGTCGCAAGGAGCATGCGCAGAGTCCAAACAGTACCAAAACCCGTGTCGTGGACGACCGCCCACAGCGTCTCCGCATCGAGGAGATCAGCCATGCTGCCGCTCATATTCGCGGCCGCAAACGCAAACCAGCATAGGCCGCTGAACAGTGCTGCAACGGCGATCCACAAAATCCAGCGTTGCCGCCAGCGGCCCAAGACGCCCGGTTCGGCTCCCGCGTAGGCATAGAGCGGAAACAACGACAGCCCCGCGAGGGCCGTTGTCGCCAGATAGTGCAAGAACCGCGCGATGATGAGTCCGGCTTCGATCATCAGCGGGTCACGCTGAACGAATAGGTGCCCTTGACGCGATGGGTGTCGTCCGAGACGGCGTGCCAATCGACCTTGTACTCGCCGGGAGACAATTCCTCCTTCACCGGGACCACCAGCCGCTTCTTGTCGGCCGGGTCTGCCTGGGATTTCCCGGTCGCAATCGTTCGGCCCGCTTTGTCCTTGATTTCGATTCCGGAGAATTTCGGTATCACCACTTCATTGAAGGTGATCCTGATCTGCTTGGGCGACGACGTCGTCGCGCCAGCGGCGGGTTCGGAGGTCTCGAGTTGCGGATGAGCAACGGCTGCTCCGCCTGAAAAGATTGCTGCGATCAATGCAATGGCGATCGTTGAAGCCTTCGACATTTGTTTTCCTGTTTGCGGTGAAGCGGAAGCTCATTTCACGTCGAGAACGAGCATCAGGCCTCCGCCGCCCTGCTGCTCGACATTGTTGTTCGCCGTGTGATGCGGGATGTGGCAATGCACCAGCCATTTGCCGGGTTTGCGCGCTGTCCAGATAACGTCATAACGCTGGCCGGGTCCGACATTGACGGTGTCCGCCTGATATCTGGCACCTTCGTTCAGGGTTACGCCATCGACGGCAACGACCTCGAACGGTCCGCCGTGAACATGCATAGGATGCACGAAATTATTGTTGGTGCCGATGAATCGCAACTTGATGGTTTGACCGACCTTCATGGCAACGGTATCGGTCGAGGGATAGGCCTTGCCGTTAATGGTGAAATAGTTCGGGAACGCTCCCTCCATCAGCATGGCCGGATAGGTCAACCACTCGCGTTTGAGCCATTCCTGCAGCTGGATCGTGTAATCGAGGTCGGCCTTGACTTCGGCACCGGGGTCCTTGGGCGCGATCAGCAACGCGCCGTAGAGTCCCAGCGCCTGCTGGCGATCCGGATGGTCGTGGCTGTGATAGAAATACGTGCCGCTTTGCCCGACCGTGAATTCGTAGGTGTAGGATCCGCCGGGCGGCACCGGTTTCTGGGTGATCTTCGCCGGACCATCCATCTCGTTCGGGACGATCAGCCCGTGCCAATGAACGGTCGTGGTTTCCGGAAGCGCGTTGTGGAAATTGATGCGGACGTGATCGCCCTCGGTCAACTGCAACCGCGGTCCGGGCACCTGGCGGTTGTAGGCGTAGGCTTCGACCGCAACGTCCGGCAGAATGTTCCATTGGATGATGGAAGCTTCGATATCGAATACCTTGACCCCGTTCTCGACGCGCGGTTCGAGCACGCGGTCGCCCTTGGCATCGGGCGGCGCCTTATAGACGACCTGCCTTGGCTTGACCGCCGCCATGTCCTTCATCGCCTCGCCCGGAAGATCGAAGGTGTTGATCATGCCCGGAGGCATGATGGCGCCGTCTACGTCGCGGACGCTCAGACCCAGGTTCACAGAAAATCCCGGCACCACCATTCCGGAGATCAGAAGAAACGAAGTTACCCCGGCCAACGCGACCAACTGCGGGACCGTGGCCTCGCTGCCCATCCGGTGACCGCCCCCATGCTGCATTCCGCCATGGTGTCCGGCTTCGCTCTGTTTCCCATATGCTTCCTGACGCGGCTGCGACGCCCCGCCCTCTGCCCGCACGGTCATCAGACCATGTTTGATCTTCTTCTTCACCATCCAGACGTTGAACGGGTACGCCGTCGCAAACCCGACCATGACGCCGAGCGACATCACGCCCCAGAAGACCAGTTCGAGCGGGTCCATGGCGCGCATGTCACGGCCCATCATCAGCAGGCTCATCGTCGGCGCCATTCCCGCCATCATGGCGTTCATGCTGATGAACTCGGGCATGAAGCTCTTGCGCACGTTCTCCCAGTACGTTCCGCCCATCATCTTCTTCATGAACAGGGACTGGAAGATGAAGAGGCCGAACGTGAACCCGGCAACGTACTCGACAATCAGGTCGATCCACATCGGAAGGCCCAGGAGCGCCGTTATTGTGGCCGCGAGGATGATCCCAGTGGCATCGCCGGCGACGCAATGGATGGTGCTTCCAATCCCCTGCTTCCACAGCGGAGAGGTGAACCGCTCATGCTCGCCGGGATGCGGCTCTTTGTCCGCCAGCACGTAAAGTAGCAGACCGAACGGTCCCATGTAGAGCGTGACGAGGATGAAGCCCCACTTCATCACCGTCGGCTCAGGATTGCCGTTGAACTGGTCGAAGGCGACGTACGCGGCGGAGGCAACCGCGATGACGAACCATGCGATCAGGAAATAATCATAAGGAAGCGCAATCATAGAGACCTCGCTTAAGCCCAGTCGCTGCGCGTATTGATTCGCATCGACCGTAGGCTGGTTACCGGTTGTCCTTTAAACGTCCGAGACGTCGTATCGTTCTTCGCAGCTATGTCGCCTGCGCCGCAAAACGCGAAAGTCCTTTGGTTCGTCATTCATTCCCTCCTTTGGGCCCGATTGCGGCGGGCGTTACCGATAGTTTGGGTGCGCGGACATCAAGCGTTCGGGACCAGGTCCGATAGAGCGCGACGGCCGTCATCAGCAGAAGTCCGCCGACGCTCACCCCGATCTGGGTAAGCATACGGTCCGAATACATCTCCAGAATGAAATGTCCGACGAACGACAGAAAAATCCCGATGCAGAAAACCTCCAGCGACCTCTGACCACATACGATGATCGGACGAACCAGGCTCGAACGAAGGCCGTTCCAGTCTCGCGGAACGAGGTGAACCACGATCACCGCAAGCGCCAGAAAATGAACAATCCTGTAGGGTGCAAGATTGGTTTTCTCACTGAGAACATCGAACAGGGGTGACAACGTCGATACATCAAGGCGAGCACCAACTGTTACGACGAATGCGAAAACCACGAATGCAATGCTCGCGATCAGGACTGTTCGGGTCCGAGCCAACGCTTGCGCCCGGGCGGCGCCGCCCAACGCCGCCCATGCTCCCATCGTGAACGGAAGCTGCCATGTGAATGGATTGAAGTACCAGCCGCCCGCGGGATAGGCCGGAAAATTCCAGCCGAAATGGCGGGCCAGCAAATAGACCGCGATTGCGGCAGCCAGCGCCGTATTCGGAGTCCGCATCATCAGCATCAGCAACGGGGCAAAGCCCGCCATCAACACGATATATAAGGGCAGGACGTCCAGATTAAGCGGCTTGAACTGGAGAAGGAGGCCGTGTGTGAGCGTCGCCACCGGTCGCTCTATCAGCCCGGCCACGTTGAACTCATCCAGCAAGTGGGAATGTCCGTAGTCCTGCGCGACGTAGCCGATCGCCGCGGCGTAGAACACGAACAATAGGACATGCGCCACATAGAGCTGCCACACCCGGCGGATCAGCAAGGCCGTCCCCGCGAGATATCCCTGCGCGGCCATCCTGCGTGCGTAGATGAACGCCGCGGTGTAACCGGAAATGAACACGAAAACGTCCGCGGCATCGCTGAAGCCGTAGTTTCGCGTGGTCACCCATGCCACCGTATTGTTCGGAATGTGATCAAGGAAGATCGCCCAGTTCGCCAGTCCGCGGAACAGATCCAGCCGCAAGTCGCGCCCCAAGGATGATGATCTGCGTACTCCATGGCCTTCGACCGTGCCTCCGCTAGGCGAACCTGCATTCGGTGCGCACCGCATGTCGCCCTCGGTCATCGGCAAATCCATTGCGCAGACTGCAATCGGTCTTCCCAAACCGAGCTTCGCGTGGCGAATACGTTGTAGCCGACCCAACGATATCGCTTCACGCGATCCAGCACCGCCGGACCTTCGACGCGAACGAAATGACAATCGGCGGGGTCGAAGATGTAGAGCCTCAACGCGGCCTCATTCATCAAATGATACGAAACACCGTGCGCCCGATCCGAGCCGTGATCCTCGCAGATCAAAAGCGAATCTCCGGACAACAAGTTCTTTGCGCCTTCGATTGCTTCGATCTCTACCCCTTCGACATCCAGCTTGATGACCGTCGGCGCCTGTGCATCGAGGACGCTGCCAAGTAGGCCGTCGAGCGAGACTCGTCTCACCGCTCCGTGATCGTCATCCGCAACCGCATAAGTCGAAAATGCCTCATGTCGTCGTCCCGCGACACGCACGAATCCGCCTGTGCTGCCGCCGATGGCCGCGTTCACGCAGCGATACCGGTTGCCATTCAATCCAGCATTCAATGCGAGCCGCGCGGCGTTATCGGGTGAGGCTTCGATCGCCAGGACGGTCTGGCGGCCGAACGGTTCGCTCGATGCGAGAACCGACCAATAGCCGAAATTGGCCCCGCAATCGACGAAGGTGTACCTGATGTCGGCGACGCTCTTCAGAAACACCTCGATCTCTTCTTCGTAGTCGTACCGATCGTTGAGGATTCGGCTCCAGTATCGATCACAAAACGGAATCGCAAATCTTGCATCTGCATTCAATCCAACGACGATGTCGCGTTGCGCGACGGCGCTGGAAACCACGTCGCACCCCCATCCGTAACCGCGGTGACCGAACGGCCGCGTAACGACGGAGCCGATCTGCAGTGCGTAGACCGCCATTTGGTCGACCAGGCTTGCCCCACTTAGGTTGCCGCTCTGGCGGTCGTAGAAAAACTCTGCATCGGCCCCATTGTTACGACGCAACGATCCCTCCATCCTAAAACTCCTGCTCCGCCGCATTCGACGCCGCCGAACCTGAGGCCGACGGCGTCGAAAAGCCGGGTGCTATTTCTGCTTCTCGATCTTGGTGACGGTGATGCCAGCCGTTGCCCGTTCGGCCTGGAATTGCACCTTGTCGCCGACCTTGACCTGTTTGAGCATCGCCGGGTCCTGAACGCGGAACACCATCGTCATGCCGTCCTCGTCCATGTCGAGGTTCTTAATCGGCCCGTGCTTCAAGGTGATCTTGCCGGCGGACTCGTCGATCTTCTTGACTTCGCCCTTGGCCATGTCGGCCTGCGCCATTACAGCGGCTGACGACAAAGCGAAAGAGATCGCGACAATTCCCGCGATGAAGTTGCGTGTTTTCATTTTCACTCCTCTTCAGTTACTTCGCCTTCCCTCGGAAGGCCTTCTTTCACGCTGCCAGCGCTGGATCCTGTTACGTGCGTCACGGAGGGCGAACAGTCCTCCCACGACCACGCGCGCGGTCACATCGGGGCAGTAGTGAAATTCACGGACGGCAAGCAGAACGCCTCGTTTGCCCGCGAGTCCCTTTTTGAATTGCCGGATTCCCGGATCACCGGGACCGCCGAGTTCGTACCAGCGCACCTTCGTGTTTTCCCGCAGCCAGCGCATGACGTGCCATTGCAGGACGTATCCGGCGTTCAGTGCGGTCGCCTCGTCGCTGGTCGCCCCGAAGACGTAGTAGGCGAGATCGCCCACGACGCTGAAAGCGATCCCGCCGATCGGCTTTCCATCGTGATACGCCAAGGCAATGCGCATCTTCATTCGTTCCGGAAGCCGCATCAGGTCCGGAATGGATGCGGGCAAATCGACGCCCGGATAGTTCAGGTTCTTGCGCCGAACCATCTCGGCATAGATCTCCTGGAAGGTCTTGATGTCGGCCGGAGCGTCACCGATACGAACGTCAAGGCCGTGCGCAAGACCCTTGCGGAGATTATAGCGCCATCGCTGATCCAGGCTTTTCTGCTGCTCCGCCTCGTCGAGCGACGCATCGACGAAATAGCGGTCAAGCATCGATGACTTGGAGTCCGTAAGACCCATTTCGGTCAGAATTTGCGCTTCGATCGGATAGAAGTCCGGATGGGGACGCGGACGGAGGACGAGGTAAAGCTTTCGCCGCCGACAATATTCGTCCACCAACGCTCCCACCACAGTCCGGTAGTGCTCCGGGTCGGGAGCAACGTCAAAGGGGCGCCAGAACGGCGCGAAGCGCACGAGCGCCATGCCGCGGCCGAGATAAGGCACGAGATACAATCCGATCCGGGCACCTGCGACGGGAGTGCTCTCGCGCCGCAGCAGAATATGGCTCGATCGTTCGCCCCGTTGTCCGGAGCCGTAGATTGCCGTCTGCTCGTAGTGGACGTCGGCGAACGTCCCCATCGCCGCGTGCCATCCGTCGTCCGGCACGCAGTCGATCTGGCGTTCGTTCATAACATCACCCTGCATGACAAATATCGCGCGGCTTGTTCGAACATTCCTATCCGACTCTCGGTCATCGCGAAGCGGGAATGATCGGCACGGTCGGAGTGAAGCGAACCGCCGGCTCGCGGTAGGCGAACGCCCAGCCGCCGGGATTGTCGGCGATGTTGAAAGCGGCTCGATAGGAACATCCATCGTCGCGATCCCAGCACCCAGCCGCCGTCCGTGTCACCGCGAAGTGGTGGCCGTGCAAGTGATACGGATAATTGATCATGGCTGTTGTCCTACACCTTTTGAGGGCTCAGGCTTTGTGCCGTGCTGATGTGGTTCGCTACCGTGTTGATGTTGATTGCCGCCGCCACCTTGATCCATAGACCCCATTTCTTCGTCGGGCGGCGCCTTGGCAACGATGTCCTTGTAGTCCTGCGGCGACATACCCGGCAATTTTTGGACAAAAGCAACGATGCTCCAGATCGTATCGTCATCATGACCTAATCCCCATGCGGGCATCGCCGTCATCTTCAAGCCGTGCTTCGTCACCCAAAAGACGGTCCTTGGATCGAGCTTCGTTTGCGAGAGATTGGGCGGCTGCGGATACAGGCCGGGCCGGATCTCCGAATCGCTTTTGCCGGGCGCAAGATGGCAGCCCACGCACATCGCGGCGTACTGCCCCGCTCCCTTCAGAATCAATTGTTCGTCGGCCAAATCGGGCACCTTGATATCGCGTGCGCGAACCGCGATCGCCCGATCGCGTGCGGCTTCCAGCACTTTGCTGGTAATATTCCAATGCGGAACATCAGCGCCAATTTCGTAAGCTCCAGAGACGATGAATGCACCGCCTCCGAACAGTACCATCAAGCCGAAAAGGCTGGCCCCGAGTATTATTCGCTTCATCGATAGGTCTCCATGCGTCATGCTTCGGACGCAGCTATAATTGATGTTCGAGAGTACGTGTTGGTGCCGCCTGCGGTCGGACTTTCCGATCCTACCCGCTCAGCGTGGAGAGATCGCAGCCAACTACATCCCCTTCATGCCATTCATTCCCTTCATGTTCATTCCTTTCATGCCCTTCATGTCGTCAGGCATCGCCTTCGGTTTTGACGACGCGGGGACTGGGGCTCCTGTCGCATCGACCTCGTAAGCAACCGTACGCTCAGGGTTCTTGTACGGCCCTGGATCGCGATAGTCGTCACTTGCCATGCCTTCGCGGATCTTCATCACCGTGAACATGCCGCCCATTTCGATCGGCCCGAATTGTCCGGAGCCTGTCATCATCGGCAGCGTGTTGTCCGGCGCGGGCATCTCCATCTCGCCCATCGCCATGCCCGTCGACCCCATCACCATAGCGTCGGGCGCCAGCTTGCCGACCGCTTTCGCCAAGTCCTTCTTTGAGACGCCGATCATGTTGCGCATGTCGTGGCCCATGGCGTTCATGGTGTGGTGCGACTTGTGGCAGTGAAACGCCCAGTCCCCGGGATTGTCGGCGACGACGTCGAACGCACGAACCGCGCCGACAGGTACGTCGGTCGTCGTCTCCGGCCATTGCGCGCTTTCGGGAACCCAGCCGCCGTCCGTGCAGGTCACCGCGAAATGGTGTCCGTGCAGGTGGATCGGATGGTTGGTCATGGTGAGATTGCCGATCCGCACTCGTACCTTGTCGCCGAGCCGCACCGGCAGCGGGTCGATGCCCGGAAACACCCGGCTGTTGAATGTCCACATGTTGAAGTCGGTCATCTCGTTGACCTTCGGCAGGTAGGTGCCGGGATCGATGTCGTAGGTGCTCATGATAAAGACGAAGTCGCGATCGACCGGGCGGAAGGACGGGTCGCGCGGATGCACGATGAACATCCCCATCATGCCCATCGCCATCTGGACCATTTCGTCGGAGTGCGGGTGGTACATGAACGTCCCGCTGTTCTTCATCTCGAACTCGTAGACGAAGGTCTTGCCGGGCTTGATATGCGGCTGATTGAGTCCGCCGACGCCGTCCATGCCGTTCGGCACGATCATGCCGTGCCAATGCACGGTCGTGTGTTCCGGCAATTTGTTGGTGACGAAGATGCGGACCTTGTCGCCCTCGACCGCCTCGATCGTCGGCCCCGGTGCCTGACCGTTGTAGCCCCAGAGGTTGGCTTTCATGCCGGGCGCGAATTCGCGGACGACAGGTTCAGCGACGAGATGAAACTCCTTCCAGTCGCCGTTCATTCGCCAGGGAAGCGACCAGCCGTTGAGCGTGACGACCGGACGGTAATCCGGACCGCTGGTCGGATGCAGCGGCGGCTGCATCGTCACCTTGTCCATGATCGGCGCTTCCGGAATGTTGGCCGCCTGCACGCGGCCGCTGACGGCGCTGGCGCCGACCAGCGCCGCCGTTCCCAGAAATCCTCTTCGCGATAGCATGTTGGCCTCCATCAATGACCGCCGCCGCCGCCAGCCTGGGCGGTGGTCGTCGGACGGGACTCTATTTGTGTTTCTCCCGAGCCGCCGCCGTTGACGGCGGTCTGCAGATCAGATTGGGCGAGCCAGAAGCTGCGCTTGGCATCGATTCCGGCCCGCAGCGACGCGATGCGCTGGCGCGCTTCCGTCAGCAGCGCGAACACATCGACCTGCATGCTCGAGAAGCGCAGCTGCATTTCTTCGGTGATGATCTTCCGGAGCGGCAGCACCTCGCGCTCATACTGCCGGGCGATCTCGTAGCTCGATCGATACGTCCGGTACGCGTCTCGTGCTTCCGAGCGCACGTTGATCGCCTTCTCGGTCAGGCGATTGAAGGCCTGATTGTAGGTCTCGCTCGCTTGTCGCACCCGGACTTCGCCGCCATCGAAGATGGGGATCTGGAACTGGATGTCGAAGCCGCGTTCACGGAACCGGGAGCCATCGGGATCCCTGGTGGTCTTCGCGATTCCTGCAACATCGAGCAGCGTGACGAAACGACTCGCTTCCGTGAGATTGAGCGATTTCGCCAGCGCATCCAGTTCGATGCGTGCGATCTGCAGGTCGATCCGGTGCGTCACTGCATCCACTTCGATCGACGGCAGAGCGGAAGGACGTCGTGGCAATGGCGGAAGCGTCTTGGGCAGGCGGAACGTAAGTTCGCCGTCCCAAAGCCCCATCAGTCGTGCGAGACGTTCACGCGAACTGGTCGCCTCCTGACGTGCCGAAGCGAGATCGGCTGTCGTCTCCGCGTAGAAGACCTGCTCGCGGGCCTGATCGAGCTTGTTGAGCGAACCGGTTTCACCCAGTTTTGAGGCCAGCTTGGCGGTCGCCTCCGCCGTGGACTTGGCATCTGTGAGAAGGCCGACCATCTCGTTAGCGCCGACGGCGCGGTAGTAGGATCGCCGCACATCGGACGCGAGCCTCAAGGTCTCCAATGCTGCCCGCAATTGCGCCTGGTGGAATCGCCTCTTGGCGATCTCGGAACGGAACGGCAGCGTCGCCAACGCAAGAATGTCCCCGACCACCTGACGTTCGATTTCGACGGCGCCGCCGCCCGATATTCGCGAAATCGAGAATGTCGGATTGGGCGGAAGGCTTTCCTGGACGAGGTCGGTTTCCGCCAACGCCAATTCGTTGTACGCGGCCTGCAAGCCGCGATTGTTGAGCAACGCGACCTGGACGGCGGTATCGACATTGAGCGCTCGGCGCAGCAGCCGCTTGACAGCATCGTCGGCCTGCTGGGCTTCGTCCACGGAGCGGATCGCGACCACGTCCTTCTTGATCGTCTGGCCAGCGATATCGGACACGACGCCCATTCCACGATCCGGCGAGAACGTCGCACAACCGGAAAGAAGAAGGGACACGGTTAGCGCCAACGCCGACCGATGGCGGCGGAGGCTCTGATGGAACGGCACGCCATTGATGATTTTCATGACGTGCTCCTAATGCTCATGCCCGGATTTGGGTGACGGCGTGACGCTCTGGTTCTGCTGCTTCCAGCCGGAGGGTGTCGTCGGACGGAGGCTGGCGTAAGGGGCGATGGTCGACCGGTAGCCGACGCCCGCGACCTTTGCCCCGGGATCGGCGGGGTCCGCGCCGACGAGCGGCGCCAGCGGTACCGCGCAGCCGCCCAAGATCAGGGCCGCAACAGCCACCCCTGCGAATGTCCCGAATCTGATTCCGAATATTCCGCGCACCACCGAACCAACGGCGGCGGCAGTCGCCCCAATTTGCGCTGACATAAGACTTTCCTGAACTGACGATGGACCACAGGTGCGCGTGCCCCCGAACGGGCGCAACACCGCGTCATGCTTGGTCAGGTCAGGAAATGGGGGGGCGATAGCGCTGCGGGGGCGCGTTGTCCGTCAGTTTCCGATAATTATCGGACACCCGGACGGCCTTCGGTGCCGACGGTTTGGCAACGCCAACGAGCGTGGCAGGAAGCGCCGTGACGCACATCAGGCCACAGCACTTGCCGTCCACCGAATGCGGCGCCTTTGCCGGGCCGGAATCGCTCTTCAACGCGGCGGGTTTCGCATCATGGTCCGCGGATGAATCAGCCTGGGTCTGGACGCCGGAATGATGATGGGCATGCCCATCCTTGTGGACGTGCGCCATGCCTTCGTCGTGCACATGGACCATGCCGGGTACGTGATCTTCGTCGGTCAGGCAATAGGGCGTCGCATGACCGCCCGGCAACGCGAAAGAAAGCGTCGGGGCCAGCACGCAAAACAGATAAGCCAAGGCAACCAGCCACCCTGTCCTCTGCCGCTGCGTTCTGGTGAGTCCGGTTAACATAAACGCGTCAATACTTTCAATTTGCCGTGCTCGGATTCGGAATCATAACTGCGAAATCTCGGGCCGCCAAGATGGAACCTGACCTGACGAGACGATCATCGTTCCGCACGTCCGACCACCGCCATCAATTCCGCGATCTTGCGGCGCTGATCCGCCTTGTCGCCGCTCGCGATCGCGTGTTCGACACAGTGCGAGACATGATCCTTCAGGACCTCCTCTTCGACGCGCCGCAACGCGGCACGAACGGCCGAGATCTGCGTTACGATATCGATGCAATAGCGGTCCTCTTCGACCATCTTGGCAAGGCCGCGCACCTGTCCCTCGATCCGGCTCAGGCGTTTTTGGCAGGACGTCTTGATGTCTTTTCGCATTCGCTCTATATACCCCTACAGGGTATGGGTTGCAAGCCACGCAGGAGATTTAGATGAGCGGTCCGGAAAAGGCAAATTCCACAGGCGAATGCGGCTGCTCCTCGAAGGCGATGGCAGCCCCGGGTCCCGACGAAACCAAGGCGGCATGTTGCGGCGGCGGTCACGGTGACCATGGTCACCGTGCTCATGAGCACCACCATCATCCCGTCTCCGGAGATGGAAAGGTCGTGGATCCGGTCTGCGGGATGACCGTCGATCCGGCGACGAGCAAGCACCGGTTCGATTACCACGACCGCACCCACCACTTTTGTTCGGCTGGCTGCCGCACCAAGTTCGCCACGGCCCCGGAGCAGTACCTCGACAAGTCGCAGGCCTCGGCGATGAAGGCGACCGTTCCGGAAGGCACCGTTTACACATGCCCGATGCATCCGGAGATCAGGCAGATAGGACCCGGCAGCTGTCCCATCTGCGGAATGGCGCTCGAGCCGGATGTGGCGACACTGGATGCGCCACCCAATCCCGAACTGGCGGACATGACCCGGCGGTTCTGGATCGGTCTCGTGCTCGCGTTGCCCGCCGTCGTTCTCGAGATGGGCGGACACCTGGTCGGTGGCCACGGCTGGGTCGACCAGACCCTGTCGAACTGGATTCAGCTAGTCTTTGCGACCCCAGTCGTAATCTGGGCGGGCTGGCCTTTTTTCGTGCGCGGCTGGCAATCGCTGCTGACCCGCAACCTCAATATGTTCACCTTGATCGCGATGGGGACCGGTGTGGCTTACGTCTACAGCCTCGTCGCCACCGTCGCCGCGCATGTCTTCCCTCCCGCTTTCCGCGGACACGATGGTGCCGTTGCCGTCTATTTTGAAGCGGCGGCAGTGATCACCGTTCTGGTTCTGCTGGGGCAGGTCCTCGAATTGCGTGCCCGCGAGGCGACGTCGGGCGCGATCAAGGCCCTGCTCGACCTCGCCCCGAAGACGGCGCGCCTCGTTGCGGAGGATGGCACCGACCATGAAGTCCCGCTCGATGGTCTCAACGTCGGCGACAGATTGCGCGTCCGTCCCGGCGAAAAAGTCCCGGTCGACGGCGTCATTCTGGAGGGGCGTTCATCGATCGATGAATCCCTGGTGACCGGAGAATCCATGCCCATCACCAAGGATGCTGGTGCCAAGGTGATCGCCGGGACCCTCAATCAATCTGGAAGCTTCGTGATGCAGGCCGAGAAGGTCGGTCGCGATACGGTGTTGTCGCAAATCGTACAGATGGTCGCGCAGGCGCAGCGGTCGCGGGCGCCGATCCAGCGTCTCGCCGATCAAGTCGCGGGCTGGTTCGTGCCTGCGGTGATCGTGGCCGCGCTCGTCGCCTTCGTGGTCTGGGCCATGATCGGCCCTGAGCCTCGTCTGGCGTTCGGTCTCGTGGCGGCTGTCAGCGTGCTGATTATCGCCTGTCCGTGCGCCCTCGGCCTGGCCACCCCGATGTCGATCATGGTCGGCGTCGGACGCGGCGCACAGGTCGGCGTCCTGATCAAGAACGCCGAAGCGCTCGAACGCATGGAAAAGGTCGACACGCTCGTGGTCGACAAGACAGGCACCTTGACCGAAGGCAAGCCCAAGGTCGTTTCCATCGAAACTTCTCCAGATTTTCTGGAGGACGACCTGCTGCGTCTCGCGGCAAGCGTCGAGCGATCGAGCGAACATCCGCTGGCGGACGCCATCGTTCGCGCAGCCAAAGAGCGCGATCTGACACTGGCGAACGTGGAGGAATTCGATTCGCCGACGGGCAAAGGCGTGACCGGAAAGGTCGAAGGCAAGACTATCCTGCTGGGCAATGCGGCCTATCTGAAATCGTTAGGTGTCCAGACACAAACGTTGGAGCCACAAGCCGAAAACCTGCGCGGTGAAGGTGCAACCGTTATCAATATCGCACTCGATGGAAAGTTGGTGGGACTCTTTGCAATCGCCGATCCAGTGAAGCAATCGACGCCTGACGCCTTGAAGGCGCTGGCGGCAGAAGGCATCAAGGTCATTATGCTGACCGGCGACAATAGAACCACGGCAAATGCGGTCGCGAAACGGCTCGGCATCTCCGATGTGGAGGCAGAAGTGCTTCCGGACCAGAAGAGCGCCGTCGTCAGCAAGTTGCAGAAGGCGGGGCGGATCGTTGCAATGGCCGGAGATGGCGTCAACGACGCCCCTGCCTTGGCGACCTCGGACGTTGGAATCGCGATGGGCACCGGGACCGACGTCGCGATGGAAAGCGCGGGAGTCACTCTTCTCAAGGGCGACTTGATGGGAATCGTTCGTGCCCGCCGTCTCTCCGAAGCGACGATGAGCAACATCCGGCAGAACCTGTTCTTCGCGTTCATCTATAACGCTGCCGGCATTCCGATCGCGGCCGGTGTGCTCTATCCGACGTTCGGATTGCTGCTGTCACCCATCATCGCTGCAGCGGCGATGGCGCTATCTTCAGTCAGCGTCGTGGGCAATGCGCTACGATTGAAGACTGTGAACTTGTGAGGTGTCGGACTGAAAGCGCTGTTCGAACTCAGCGGGGCTGTGATTGAGCGCCCGCTGAGTTCGAGGATGATCCAACCTCAAGAGTTCTTATTCCGGGCCCTGATCCGCTCCAGATGCATCTGGATGTCAACTTGTTTTGGGAACCAGTCTGAAATGGCATATCGCGAAACCAGCGGTATCAATGGATGGATCCAAACCGTCCTGTCCGGGATGCTCGCAAACTGGCTCGTGGGTTGGCAGCGTTCTTCGCCACCATGGGCGGACGATCATCGACAGGTTCGTCCCCGTGTTCCTTGCCGTGTCGCTGTTCGTCGCGGCGGGGTTTCAACACAGCCTGGCAAACATGGCGTACTTTTCGCTCAATCGACGAACGAATATTGCCCATCGACGACGCCGCGCAGGAAGACCTCGATCTTCTCCTCATAATTGTAGAGTCGATTGAGTAGTCGGCTCCAGTTGATGTCAGACTTGACGGCTCATGCTTGGATTATCTCAGCTATAACTCCTAAACTTTAGCACGACAATTTCGCTGAAATTCTGGTCGCACCAATTTCCTTTTAGGAATTACTCAGAAGACTTGCCACCTAAACCACGATAAGCCCAATTTATGCGATGGCCTCAGGCGCCGCGATTTCTGCTACAAGCACCGGTGCGATTGCGACTTGTATGCCTGATCGATTTATCTTGCTTCCGGCCTCCCGCAGGTCAGAGCCTAAAAGCAAAATTGACATTAACAATCGGCTCACGAACATCGAAAATTTGGAGCGGATGGAGGGAATCGAACCCACGCCTCCAGTTTGGAAACTGTTGCTCAACCCTCGAGCTACACCCGCAAAAGAGATTCTATACCAATTTCACAAAGACGGCAGAGACTTTCGCGTGCTAATGGCATTATTCCGGAACCAACGTAAATTTTGTGTTTTCGTCGGACGGCTTAAACTACTATGGACATCGTTCGAGTGCGGTAGCAAATTGCGTGCTGCAACGTATCCCGGCAGTTTCCGTCCTTGTAGGACGGGGGCGACGGAGACCGTTCGAGGTTCTAGCGATCATAGGATCGGCGTCAGAAGATCTTGCGGTTGTTGTCGCACTTTCACAGCCGCTGCATGAAGAACCGCTGCTCTTCTCCGCGTGCGAAGGCAGTTCAAACCGGACGAAAGGGCGGCGTTTTCGTCAGCTAGCGTCCGTGACATCTTGTAACTTCCACTGCAGCTCTAATTTGGCAGGAGGATTGATTGTTGAAAAAACCGATCCACCGAGTCCAGGCGATCGCCGCAGTCTGTTTCTTCGGTACGTCGATTTTTCCAAGCCAGACGGTCCTCGCTGGCCCGTGTGCATCCGACATCGCGCAAGTGGAGACGGCCATGGACGCGTTGGCTTCAAATCAGGGGAGCGGTTCTGCTCATCAATCGCATGCCGCAAACCTACACCATCAACCGACTCCAAATTCGGTCAGGCGAGGCAAGGAGAAGGCGGGAGTCGATGAGCGCCACGATCGCGCGGCGCTGCAACGCGCGCGTATGGCTAACGCCAAAGGTGATATGGACGGGTGTGCGAAGGCCCTCGCCGAAGCGCGTCGCGAACGATTGTCGCAGTGAGATGATAGTTCGCCGCCAGTAACCTCATTTCGTGCACCAACGGACCGCGCCCATAGGGTTACTCCGCCATAGACGCCTCATCGCAACACTCTGCCGGTCCGAAAGACCAGCCATTCCGCGTGCATCTGCGTTGCCAAAGGTATTTTCGGTAAGCGCCAGCAGTGCGATCAAATGGGTCCGACAGTGGCGTGTTGACGGGCGAACGACGCCGAACCCGGTTCTCGGTCATCGCGCGCGCGGTTCTCCGATGACGCCCAGCGCTAAAATAAGCGCGCTCGCGCTTATTTTTTAAAGCCCGAAGGAAGTCGCGCCGTTGCGCCGATCACAAACGTCCTCGAAGCCGGCCAGCGCATGGATTACCGCCCCGCGCAATCATCCGGACCTTCGCGATGTCCGACATGCTCATGGTTGTTCGTGCTTAGACATGCAGCACGCCTTCCTCGTTGCGTAACGCCTCGTCCTCGATCTGAATTGTGACATGGTCGATCTTGAAACCGTCCTTCATGCGGCGGCGGGCTTCCTGCAGAATCGTACTGGCGACCGACATGTCGTTAACCACCAGGTGGCAGCTCATGGCGTCGAAGCCGGACGTAATCGTCCAGACGTGGAGATCGTGGACCGTCTTCACACCTTCGATGGTCGATAGTTGGCGCTCGAGAAGACCGAGATCGACGTCCGGAGGCGTGCCTTCCATAAGGATGTGCGTGACCTGTTTGAGTAGGATCCACGTCCGCGGCACGATGAACAGCCCGATGCCCGCGCCGATGATAGGATCGGCCAGCACCCATCCTTTCCACATCATGAGCAGCGCGGCGATGATGACGCCGATGGACCCCAGCATGTCGCTCAGCACCTCGAAATAGGCGCCCTTGACATTCAGGCTCTCCGACGAACCGCCCGCCAGCAGCCACATACTGACCAAATTCACGATCAGACCGACGCACGCCACGATCAACATTGGTCCGCTCAGGATGTCCGGCGGGGCGAGGAAACGCTGGTATGCTTCATAGAGAATGTAGACCGTAAGCAGCAGCAGCACGACGGCATTCGTCAGCGCGGAAAGCACCTCCATACGGAGGTAGCCGAAGGTCCGCTGTGGTGTGGCCTCTCGGGCGGCAAAGCGGATCGCGAGCAGCGCCAGCGCCAGTCCGCCGACGTCGGTCAGCATGTGTGCGGCGTCAGCCAGGAGCGCCAGGCTGCCCGTGATCAGGCCGCCAGCAATTTCGGCAAACATGTATGTCGCCGTCAGGGCAAGCGCCCATGCAAGTCGGCCTGCGTGTCGCGCGGCCGCCGTCCCGGCGGGACCTCCACCATGCATCGTCAGTTCTCCGGTTTAAGCATTGGATTCGAAGCGCTTTCGCCGATCGATCCGCGCAATTTTACTTCGAGTTCGTCCAGCAGAAAGAAACTGACGTCATCAACTGAATCGTGTCCTTTGGCGAATGGCTGCTCGAGAAGACGGACGAGGTACAGCGCGTAGACGAACATGTAGGAAATGAAGCCAAACATGATTGCCGATGCCGGATCGCCCTCGGTCTTGAGAAAGAGCATCATCATGACAATAGCGGCGACCAGCGTCTGCACCAGAACGTGGACCGATGGCACGAACTCCACGCGCTGAATCTGGTAGATTCGGAGCACGGCTCTGCGGATCACATCCTGCGTTGAGCGGAGGCGGACGACGAAGTTGGCCGCCATCCCCATTCCCTCCAGGTGTCCGAAAATCGGCGTCAACTTGCCGATCTCCTCAAGAACCGGTGGAATATCCTTGTGATCGCTGGCGTGGCCAAGACCGGTCCGCAGTTTATCGATCGTGTCGATCAGGACGCGGCGGCTCGCAATCAAATCGAAGTCCTTGTTGATAACGGCAAACGATTCCAGATCGCCGTCGATGGCTTCAATGGACGTGCGGATGTCCGCCGGGATGCGTTCCGCTTCCTTGTAGTCGGCAAGAATGCTCGACAACAGAAATCCGATGATGAAGATGGCGCCGCCGATGCCGCTCGTCAGCAACCTGTTGAGTTCGAGAAACTCGAAGCCGAAAAAGTGCACGGCGGCCTTGATGCCGCCGAGCAGCAGCACGACCGCCGCGACCGTGAAGAACAGGCGGAACTTCTTGCGGAAGCTAAGGTCCGCACCTCCAAAATGGAGATGTCCAATGATCGACGATGTCACGCGTTACCAACCATTCTTGATCGTACGGACGGACACAAACCGCCATCCATTCCAGCGAAAAACTCGTATCGATGTGCCATCAGTCACCTCGATTCCAGCAGCGCCATCGTTGGTGAGTTTCAGATCACGGGCGTGCGTGGTGAAGACGAGGCGGTGCCGCCCGTGCGATTCCAGGTACACCTCGTGGAGACAGCGATCGGCGATGCAGACGGCGGCGCGGTTCGCGCACGCGAAGTCCTCGAAATGCAACGAGACGAAGCGGAAGCCTTCGGCTTCGATTGAAACCGAGAAATAGTGCGCGGCCGCCGCCTTATTGCCGCAGGCGCGCGCACGGTTGACGACCACACGGTGGAGATCGGGCGGCAGGGCATCGATGTGTTCGGCAGCCAAGGGGTTTTCCGACGCGGAGCTGCCGCGCGCTGCAGCCACAGCATGAATATCGATTAGTGCGGCAAGCAGGAAAATCAGCCCTGTTGTCGCCGATCGCACCCATTTCTTACGGATCCTGTGCATCTGTGTCCTCCTTGCGCTCAGCCGCGCCGAAAGCGGTCGGTCGCGGTCGCGGTCATTCAGGTTCCGACGCGCGATGCCTCACACCGCCGTCGTTCGGCTGCTCAGAAAGAGACACCGTGATCCAGATCACGCGACACTCCTTCGCAAACGAGTCCGAGGCGGACCAGTAGCGTGAAGCGTCTCGGAATGCCGAGCGGACTTTCGACAATGAGCAGCGCGCCAACCGTGCTGAGATTGCGCACGACGCAGGGTATCGTCGCCCCGCCGAACGAGATCGTGCCCGCCTTGACCACCCTACTCCGCCTCTTCCGTCGGCGCTCCTCCGCGACGCCCTCCCTCCCTTCAATCGGCCTTCTTCTCCGCTTTCTCCGCAAGTGCGACGATGTCGCCGTCCCTGAAGAGGATCCCCTCAAGCTCGGTTCGCCATGCCTTCTTCTTGCGTAACAGGAATTCCAGGTTCATGCCGAAGTGCTTGAATTCCTCCTTCTGCGCATTCGCCATGATTGCCTTGGCCACCTTGTCCTTTTCGACGGACATCCGCTGTTCGTACCAACTGATCGCTTCCGCCTCCTCGATCAGCGAGGTGATCATCCGCGCAAAAGTCCGGATGTCCTGCGACAGTTCGTCCGGCGGTTCGTGATACTGGTCGAAGCCCATGGAATTCTCCTTGGTTTGAAGTCCAATGTTTTGGGGGGTTACTTTTCATCCGCCTGGTCGGCGCCGGGCGGCGCCAGCAGCCGCAGCGCGTTGAGCGTGACCAGCACCGTCGCGCCAGTGTCGGCAAGGATGGCCGGCCACAACCCTGTCAGGCCGACTATCGTGGTGACCAGGAAGACCGCCTTCAGACCGAGCGCGACTGCGATGTTTTGGCGGATATTGACCATGGTCCGTTTCGACAGATCGACCATCGCCGCGACATCGGAGACCCGACCGTGAAGCACCGCCGCGTCGGCGGTCTCCAGCGCGACGTCGGTCCCGCCTCCCATGGCGATGCCGACGTCCGCGGCCGCCAGCGCCGGAGCGTCGTTGATGCCATCGCCGATCTTGGCCACCGTCCATCCCGCGTTCCTGAATTGGGCGACGATACGCTGCTTGTCCTGCGGCAAAAGCCCGGCCTGAACCTCGATCCCGAGTTGCTTGCCGACCGCGGCCGCTGTCCGCTGGTTATCGCCAGTCAGCATGACCGTTTTGATGCCCGCCTCGTTAAGCAGTTTCAGGCCTTTCACGGCATCCGGACGCGGTTCATCGCGCATCGCTATAGCGCCGGCCAAAAGCTGACCGATCACCAGAACCGAAACCGTCTTGCCTTCGTCGGTGAGTCCTGCGAAGCGAAGTTCATCGTCGGGTTTCAGAGAAACGATTTCGGCTGCGGCCGACGGCGATCCAAGAAAGACGTGGAGTCCGTCGACCCTTGCGCGAATCCCCTTTCCGCCGACCGCCTCGGATTCCGAAGTCGCCGGAATTGGAATGTCGCGCTTGTGCGCCTCGGCCAGAATTGCGGTAGCTAGTGGGTGGCTCGATCCGGCCTCGAGCGCGGCGGCAAAACCGAGTACGTCGTTCTCGCTGCGCGCGAGCCCGATGACGTCCGTGACTTGGGGTTTGCCCGCCGTCAACGTGCCGGTCTTGTCGAAACAAGCCATCGTCACCTTGCCGACTTGTTCGAGAACGGCACCACCCTTCAGTAACAGGCCCCGGCGCGCGCCTGCGGAGAGGCTGGCGGCGATCGCCGCAGGCGTCGAAATGACCAGGGCGCAGGGACAGCCGATCAGCAAGATCGCCAGACCCTTGTAGATCCAGTTGCTCCAAACGCCACCGAACAGCAGCGGCGGCACGACAGCTACCAGTATTGCCACTGCGACCACACCCGGCGTGTAGAACCGCGAGAATCGGTCGATGAACCGTTCGGTAGGCGCCTTGGATTCTTGGGCTTCCTCGACAAGGCGCACGACCCGCGCGATGGTATTGTCCGCCGCAGCGGCGGTCACCCGCACCCGCAGCAGCCCATCGCCGTTGACGGTGCCGGCGAACAGAGTGTCATCAGGCCCCTTCCGGACCGGCGTGCTCTCGCCCGTCACGGGCGCTTCGTCGATCGCGCTCTGTCCGGAAACGATCATGCCATCGGCGGGGATTCGATCGCCGGGCCGGACTTGAATCAGCGCCCCGACGGCAAGAGTTTCTGCCTGTACTTCGCGTACCTGCCCATCCTCCTCGACCCGGGCGGTCTTCGGAACAAGTCTGGTAAGATCCTGAATGCTGGCCCGGGCACGGCTGGCGGCGACGCCTTCGAGCAGTTCGCCGATCAGGAACAAGAAGACCACCGTGGCGGCCTCTTCGGTTGCACCGATCACGACCGCACCGATCGCGGCAACCGACATCAGCATCTCGATCGAGAACGGCGTGCCGACACGCGCGGCGGAGACCGCGCGACGCGCAATTGGAACCAGACCAACCAGCATGGCGAGCAGGAATGCCCAATGCTCCGTCGTCGGTACGGCCTTACCAAGCACGTAGGCCACTGCCAATGCCATTCCGGAAGCGATCGTCAGGATGCCCTTGCGGGTCCGCCACCACGCCCCGCCGCTGGAGGTGTGCTCATGAAGGTGGGAGTGACCGTCCTCGGGGGAGGACGCTTCGTCATTGGCTTGCTGCTGGCGATGATTGCTGCTTCCCGCCGCGTCGACTTGCGCGACGCGATAACCCAGATCCGAAACGCGCTGACATATGCCATCGTCGGCTTCGCTGCCGTCATGGCTGACGATCACGGTACCTGCGGGGACCGAGACGACCACGTCCTGGACGCCGGGCAGCCGTTGCAGGGCGTTCTCGATCTTCGTGGCGCAGGAGGCGCAGTCCATACCCTCGACACGGAGCCGGATTTTCGTGGGCTGCGCAATGTCGCTCACGATCGTCCCCTAAGGAACTTGCTGCGAACGTCCTCGTTCGAACTCATGTCCTACCCTCCTTGCGCAAGCGCTTGTAGAGCGCCTCGACAGCATCGGAAAAATCCAGCGCCGCATTCTGAGCGCAATGGTCCTCAAGGAAATGCAATTGGCCGACAAGATCGAACGTTACCGGGGCGAGATCGAGCCCCTCGTCCACGCCTGGTGGCCTGCTGAGGATGATTCCGCTCATGAAGCCTTGTGCCCAAGCGAGGTAATCTCTCCGGAGCACCGGATTCGCTTTGACGTCATCACTGAAGCGTTGGCACGTCGTAGCGCCCAGACCGACAATCTTGGCCTTCTGCGATTCCGCCTGCAGCACCTGCCATCCGGCGGTCGCAAGCAATGGACCGGACGATAGCGCCAGGACCAGAAGCCATCGCCTGCACCAACCGCCCGTATGACTCACGCGAGCGTTCGCTCCGTCCTGGCCGTCACTTCTGCCTGGAGCTCCGTTGTTGGTCATCGTTAATCCCCATTCAGAACAGGGACGATGATCCCCGCGGCGAGACACCTCATGGGTTTACTCCCTCCACAGCGGGCGAGTTCGAGCCGCCATTCTCCGGATCTTCCCGTCTGAACAGGACGTAGAGCGCGGGCAACACCAGCAACGTCAAGATCGTCGAGGAGATGATTCCGCCGATCACCACGGTCGCCAGTGGTCGCTGCACCTCGGCGCCCGCACCGGTGGCAACCGCCATCGGCACGAAGCCGAGCGAGGCGACCAGCGCCGTCATCAACACGGGTCGCAGCCGGGTCAGCGCACCTTCGCGGACCGCATCGACAAGGGCATGTCCTTCTCGCCTCAGGCGCTCAATGAAGGTGATGATGACCAGACCATTGAGCACCGCTACGCCGGACAACGCGATGAAGCCGATCCCCGCGCTGATCGACAATGGGATGCCGCGCAGCAAGAGTGCCACGATGCCGCCCGTCAGTGCGAGCGGCACCCCACTGAACACCAGCAACGCATCGGCCATTGATCCCAGGCTCATAAAAAGGAGCAAAAGGATCAGCAAAAGCGCGATCGGCACGACGATCGTCAATCGTTGCGTGGCGGAAACAAGCTGTTCGAATTGGCCGCCCCATCCGATCCAGTAGCCCGCCGGCAATTTCACTTTCTCCTCGACCTGTTTCTGTGCGTCGGCAACGAATGACCCGAGATCACGGCCGCGCACGTTGGCGGTAACCACGATGCGCCGCTTGCCGTTTTCGCGGCTGATCTGATTGGGACCCAACGCAACGTCGATTTCGGCAAGTTCGGAAAGCGGCACGTACCGGATTTGAGCAAGCGGCGAATTGTTCCAAACCGCTGGCTTTGCCTTGGCGTCGTTCTCCAGAGGAGGCAATGGCACCGGCAGCGCCCGGACCGCCTGAATGTCAGATCGCAGATACTCCGGAAGCCTAACCACGATCTTGAAGCGCCGGTCTCCCTCAAAGACAAGGCCGGAGGGTTTTCCCCCAACGGCGATTTCGATCAAATTCTGGACGTCCGACACATTGATTCCGTATCGTGACAAGGCCTGTCTATTGAGCTTCACCGTCAACACCGGCAAGCCGGAGGCTTGTTCGGTCTTGACGTCGGCCGCGCCTTGAACATTCTGCAACACGGCTTGCACCTTTGCTGCCGATTGGACCAGCGTGTCGAGATCGTCGCCAAAAATCTTGACACCGACGTCGCTGCGGACCCCGGAGATTAATTCGTTGAAGCGCATTTCGATCGGCTGCGATATCTCGTACACGCTGCCCGGAACGTCTTTGGCGGCTTCCTGGATTTCACGAACCACCGCGGCCTTGCTCTTCTCCGGATCAGGCCATTCCTTGCGCGGCTTCAACATTACGTAACCATCCGAAGTCGACGGTGGCATCAGATCGGTTGCGACTTCTGCGGTGCCGGTCCGTGCGAAGGCCTCCTTGACCTCGGGAATCTTCAGCAGCCGCTTTTCGAGCATCGCCTGCATTTCCAGCGACTGGGTCAGGCTCGTTCCCGGGATCCGGATCGCCTGCAGCGCGACATCCCCCTCGTCGAGGCTGGGAATGAATTCACCGCCCATGCGCGTCGCGGCGATGCCGCAGACGATGACCAGCAACGCGGCGACGGCGGCGACACCGAAACGGTTGCGAATCGAGGCGGACAGCAACGGCGTGTAGAGCTTTCGCGCGCCGCGCATGAAGAAGTTTTCGTGTTCGGAGACCTTTCCGGTCACCAAGAGGGCAACCGCCGCCGGCACGAAGGTGAGCGACAGGATGCTGGCGCCGGTGAGCGCCATCAGGACCGTCAAGGCCATCGGCGTGAACATCTTGCCTTCGACGCCAGTCAGCGTGAGGATGGGCAGGTAGACCACGCCGATGATCAAGGTTCCGAACAAACTGGGACCGATCACCTCCCTCGACCCGGCGAGAATGGTCTCGAACCGTTCCTGACGATTGAGCAATCGGCCCTGCCGATGCTGTTCTTCCGCCAATAGCCGCAGGCAGTTCTCGACGATGATGACTGCGCCGTCGATGATGATGCCGAAGTCAATGGCGCCGAGGCTCATCAGGTTGGCGCTGACCTTGTTCTCCACCATGCCGGTGATCGTGAACAGCATGGCTAGAGGAATCACGCATGCGGTCGCGATCGCCGCTTTGAAATTTCCCAAGATCATGAAGAGAATCACGATAACGAGCAGCGCACCTTCGACCAGGTTTTTTTCCACGGTCGCAACCGTCGCCTCGACAAGGTGCGTTCGGTCATATACCGCGCGCGCGATCACGCCATCCGGCAACGATCGGCCGATCTCCTTGAGTTTGGCGGCAACCCGCTGCGCGACAGCGCGACTGTTCTCGCCGATCAGCAGCATTGCGGTTCCGAGAACGGTTTCCTTGCCGTTCACGGTGGCCGCGCCGGTCCGCAGATCCTTGCCTTCCCTCACCTCGGCGACGTCTCCGATTCGAACCGGAACGCCATTGTGAGAGCCAATCACAATTTCCTTGATTTCCTCGACGTTCGCCACCTGGCCCGGCGTCCGAACCAGATATTGCTCGCCATTCCGCTCGATATAGCCTGCACCCACATTGGCGTTGTTCGACGCCAGCGCCGTCATCACGTCGCGGAAGCTGAGCTTGTAGGCCATCAGTTGCGCCGGGTCCGGCAGCACATGAAATTGCTTCTCGAAGCCTCCGATGGTGTTGACCTCGATGACGCCCGGGACGTTGCGCAACTGTGGTTTGATGATCCAGTCCTGGATCGTCCGCAGATCGCTCGGCGTATAATCGCCGCCGCCCTCTTTACGGGCGCCGGGCTTCGCTTCGACCGTGAACAAATAGATTTCGCCGAGTCCTGTCGAGATCGGTCCCATCGCGGTCTCGACGCCGGCGGGCAGTTGGTCCTTGACCTGCTGGATGCGCTCGTTGACCAACTGCCTGGCGAAATAGATGTCGGTCCCATCCTTGAAGATGATCGTGACCTGGCTCAAGCCGTAACGTGACTGTGAGCGCGTGCTGTCGAGATGCGGCAGCCCGCCCATGGCGGTCTCGATCGGAAACGTGATCCGCTGCTCGACCTCCAGCGGCGAATAGCCAGGCGCGCTGCTGTTGATCTGGACCTGGACGTTGGTGATGTCGGGCACCGCGTCGATCGGCAGCCGGGTGAAATTCCAGGCGCCGAGGGCCGCCATGATGAGAATGCCGATCATGACCAGCCATCGCTGCCGGATGGCGAACGACAGAATTCCATCAATCATGACGCTGCTCCTGATGCTCGCCGATCTCCCGGATGCGTCCGAACGAATGCACGGACGTTGTGTAGATCACGCCATCGCCTTTCCGACCGGTCCAAGCGGCCGCTGCAATGCGTTCGCAGATCGGCGCCGCTTGGTCCGACCGGCAGACAAGCCTCAGTTCCAGAAACTGGTGGTAGGTGATGTCCTCATCGCTCGCGACATACGACCCGCCCTGTCCCCGGCCGCGGCCCTGGCCGCGCACCTCGTCGAAGGTAAAACCTGGAAAATTCGTGAGATCATGAAGGGCGCGGACCACATGGCCCTCCATGTGAGGTCTGATCAACGCGGTGATCAAAATCATGTCGTTCTCAGTGTTCATCACCGCCCGCTCCTTTCGTCATCTCAGCCTTTACGATGAAGCTGTTCTTGGCCGCATAGACGTCGCCGTCCAGAACGCCGTCGGTGATCTCGACGAGCTGCGGATCGCGTTCACCGATTACAACGTTTCGTGCCTCGAACTTTTCGCCGTTGCGAACGAAGACGATCGTGCGGTTTTCCACGGTCTGCAGCGCCGATGATTTCACCGCGACGCCGACCTTTTTCGCGGTGAGCATCAAACGACCGGTGACGAAGAGTCCCGGGCGAAGCCGTTGTCCGGCGTTCGGTACCATTGCCCTAGCGATCGCACTCTGGGTGTCACTGCTGCCAACCGGGGAGAGATAGGAAATTTTCGCATCGATTGGCGCGCCGCCGTCCGCTGGATCGATGAACACTTGGTCACCGACACTGACCCGCTTGAGATCGCGCCGATAGACCGAGAAATCGACCCATACGGTCGACAAATCCGCGACCACGAAAGCGGGCTTCTGCTCGGAAGCGTACTCGCCCAACGTGATCTGGCGATCGATCACCGTTCCGGCCAACGAGGCCTTTAATTCGTACTGGGTTAGGCTTTGGTTGCTCTCGATGACTGCAAGGACGTCACCCTTCTGGACGGCGTTGCCGATCCGCTTGCGCACGTCGCGGACGATCCCCGGGAAGCGGGGTGTAACCTGGACCAGCGATTCCTGGTTCGGTTGGACAATGCCGTTGAGGAAAAGGCTTTCGCGCAGCACGCCGGATGAGGCTTTCACGAGTTCGATCTCCGAAGCCTCGACCTTGGCGTCGCTCAGGATAATGCTCTCTGAGTGCTCGTCCTTGTCCGTTTTTTCGGTGGGTGTGACTTTCGAGCTTGCTGGCATCAGCATGCGATAGCCGCCGTAGCCCAGCGCGACGGCGACCAGAATGAACACGGAGTAGCGAACAATTGCCTTGATCATCTTGAACTCTGATGTGTGAGCGAAAACGGGTTGCCGACAAGACCTTCGATCGTCGCCACGGCAATATGGAAATTCTGCAACGCTTCCTGCTCGCGCAGCCGAGCCTGGGCGAGCGTGGCTTGCGCATCGAGGACTTCGAGCAATGTGAACCGTCCCTGGCCGTAGCCATCGACGATTGCCTCCGCCGCCGCCTCCGCCTTCGGGATTGCGGACTTCCTGAGGATCGCTAGCTCGCGCAGCGATCCTTCCAGAGAGTCATAGGCCCGCCCCGCCAGCACAACGAGCGTGGCCTTGTTCGCCGCTCTTTCGGCGGCCGCTTTTGCCAAGCTTTCCTGTGCGGAGAGGATGTTGCCCTGGTTCTGGTCGAACACCGGGATCGGAATAGAGATTCCCAGCCGCACGGCATTGTCGCCGGTTTCATTGAAGTGCCGCCAGCCCGCGCTCACTCGCACGTCGGGATAAGGCTTGAGTCGCGCCACCAACAACTCGGCATTCCGCTGCGCGTAGACTGCCGTCCATCGCACCAATTGCGGATTTGCATCGATGGCGGCGATGACGGATTTAAAGGATGGCGGGCGGCCGACCGCTTCAAAGCGCCCGGTTACGGTCGAAAATCGCGGAGAGGTGTCGCCCATGAGTACTGCAAGGTCGCGCCGCGCACTCGACAGCGAGGCTTTGACGCGTTCACGGTCGGCCTTGACAAGGTCCGAGGCGACCTGAGCCCGTCCCGTTTCAGCCGGCGACGACGCGCCAGCCTCGACGCGCCGTTGCAGCAAGGGGGTCAGGCGATCGATGGCGGCCACCTGATCGTTCAAAATCTGGACGCGCCGTTGCGCGCCGAGCACCGTCAGGAAGGCCACCGCCGTTTCCGACAGGACCTCCAGTCGAACAGCCTTGCGCTGGATGACGGCGACGTTGAGCCCGGCCGCTCCCGCCGCGATGCGCGCGTCGCGTTTGCCGAACAGCTCGAACAGTTGGCTGATCTGCACGGTCGTCTCGGCCGACCACGTGCCGCGGTAGGGCCCCGAGCCGAGCGAATTGTCCTGTTCGTAAGACAGGTCGGGATTGAAAAGCGCCCCGGCCTGGATTCGCTGGCCGGTTGCAATGCCGACATCCCGCTCGGAGGCGGTGAGACGCGGATTGGCTGCAAGCGCTCGCTGTAACGCATGCTGAAGCGTCATTGGCCGCGACGCGGCCCAGGCAATGCTCGAGGGCAGCCCGAATAGGATCAGCGACACGCACAAGAGGCGCGCCGGAGCACATTTGGAAAACATAAAAATGACCTCGAAAACGACAATTCAGGGCGCAGAGCGCCCCGGCGACGATTTTCAGGTCAGATGCCGTGGTGGGGGCGGATCGAGTCCCGGTGCCAGACCGGAATCATGCGTCAATCGCGCCAGAATCAACTTGGATGTTGGTTCAAGCGGCGTCGCTAAAATGACAGGGATCGGGACGGACACAGAAAAACACCCATGGCAATGGTGTTCGACCGCCAAGCCCTTGCCGGAAAGGTCGACGTCCTTGTTCATCTGCGTTGCAACGATCGAACTGCCGGCGGGGTTCGTTACGTCGATATCGTAGAGGCTATGCAGCGTCCCGGCCAACAAATAGGCAACCATCAGGAACACAGCCGCAATGCCGCGCGGGCTGCGCAAGCGACGTTTTCCAGACGGGTCAGACGCGAACGTCAAATGGAACTCACTCTCCTTGATCCCAACGAGCCTATCACCTGAAGTTAGTCCGTGTCGATCCGCAACAATATTACACTCGCCGACCTGAACGGGCGTTTCCCAGAGTCTATCCTGCCCGGTACAATAGTTGGGAAGTGTCGATGTAGTCAGGACCTTGCTTGAGCAGCCAAGTGCACGCCCTCCTCAGATGCGGTCGACCATGTGCGTAATGCTTCGCACGCGGCCTCATTGATATGCCTCTGCTGTTGGGGCTTAGGGAAATTGTTTGAATGAGAAGAATTGGAGGCTCGCGAAAGCCGCGAGGCCAACGGACCGCTCTTACGCCGCCTTTGAAATATCAATTTGGCGCCGACCACAACCCCGAGAAGAACGGCTGCGACGAGAGCGTCCCTCCTGACCACAACCCGAGAGAAGTGCCACTCAAAATGCGCCGCGTAGTCTGCGACGTAAGCAATTGCAGTCGCGCTCGCCAAAGATGCAAACAAACTCATCGATCTCCTTAAATTGTCTGTCATATGCTACCTTGAATACCGAGACTCGCTTCGAACAAGCCGTCAAAGTTTAAGTTTGATGCCGTGACGCCTTTGGCTAGACTGTCAGCGCAGCAATAATGCTGCGCCTACTTTCCCCCGCCCCACACGGCGGAGCTTTTTTGTTGGTTGCATCGAAAAGGCAAGGACTTTGACCATTGCTGGGCCAAGTGTTCTGCCATTTAGCGTCTCGCGGTGCTGAAAGGGTCCGAACCTGCCATCGACGCTGGTATAGGTCTTCGTCCTGCCCCGGACACGGTTATTACTGAAGCAGGTTAGGCCCATCCTCATGGGGCCGTGCCAGTGCAGTTTTTATTGATCCCGTCGCACTAGCCGCGTCGCCTGATCACTGACCTCGATTGTAACGTGGGACAAATCGCCGAACTTGCCAAGCATGCGGCGATAATATTCGGCTTCGCGGCGTTTCTCGGTGGCGATGGCGACGATTGCTCCAAGGTGTCCGGGTCCCAGCCGCCAAAGGTGCAGGTCGGTCACCCGATCTCCGTCGCGCTCGATCGTCTGTCTGACCTTTTCCGCCATCCGCGGGTCCGGATTGCGGTCCAGCAATATGCCGCCGGTATCGCGTAAAAGTCCGAACGACCAGTTTGCGATGACGACGGCGCCGATAAGGCCGGCGAGCGGATCCATCCAGAGCCATCCGAAGGTGCGCGCGAGGAGAAGTCCGACAATCACCAGCACCGAAACGGCGGCGTCGGCCGCCACGTGAACGACCGCGGCACGCATGTTGTTGTCACGATGATGAGCGCCCGCTGGCGCATCGTGATCGTGCTCTTCGAATCTTTCTTCAAATTCCTCGAACCGATCGCCCTGTCTCACGCGGACCTTGGCCACGAACTCATGCGGTTCCGGAATCTCGTCGAGCGATTCCAGATATCCTCCGCGATCCGCGAATGTGAATGTCTGTCTGCCGCCCGCAGGTCTTATGGTTTCAATGGCGGCGTGCGAAGCATGCAACTGCAAACCATCCGGAAGCCGCAATCGGAAGCGAGGCGGCACACCATTTTCAAAAATCTCAAGCTCGATGACGCCGGCTCCCAGGTCGATCCGGCGAACATCCTCACCATGATCGTGAGGATGTTCGGGGCCGTGTGAATGACCATGGCCATGACTGTGCCCATGGTGCCCATGATGACCGCCGGACAGCAACCACGCACTCACCAGATTGACCGCGAGACCGAGCACGGCAATCGGAATGGCCTCATTGAAACTGATGGCGACGGGGGACAGAAAACGCGATACCGCCTCATAACCGATCAGCAACGCGACCATCGCCAATATGATTGCGCTACTGTATCCGGCCAAATCCCCGAACTTTCCGGTGCCGAAGGTGAAATTCCGGTCGTGGGCATGTCGGCGCGCATACGTATAGGCCAAAGCCGCCAACAGAAGCGCGCCGGCGTGCGTCGACATATGCAGACCGTCTGCGATCAGGGCCAACGATCCGAACAGTGCACCGCCGACGATCTCCGCTATCATCATCGCGCCACACAGCACGATGACCCCCCAGGTCCGGCGCGCGGCCTTGTCGTGATCTTCGCCCAGAAAAACGTGATCATGCGCGGCAAGAGGATCGAACGTTCGGTCGGCGGTCATGGGGTGTCCTTACTTCAGGTAGGTGTGAACGACTTCGATCAGTTGATCCGCCGCATCCGCATTGAGCGCGCCAGGATTCTTCTGGGGGTCAACCAGATGGGTGCGGATGTGATCCTCCACGACCTCGGCCATCAGACCTGCGACACTTCCACGGATGCCGGCAATCATGTGCATGATGCGCTCGCACCCGGCTTCTTCGCTTAAGGCACGCTCGATGGCTTCAAACTGACCGCGGATGCGGCGAACGCGCGCAAGCAGCTTCTTTTTCTCGCGGACGGTGTGGCTCATGCGACAATATAGCCTACCCCCCTATCCTTTTCAAGCTTGTAACTTTCGGGTTGGCATATCCCCCCAGGGAGGATAGGTTCCGCGGATGGCAAAAGTTCACGTTCACGAAACTCATCCCAATATCGTCAGGCGGCTCCGGCGCGCCGAGGGTCACCTCCGTCGTGTCATCGACATGTTCGACGAAGGCCGGTCGTGCCTGGATCTGGCTCAGCAGCTTCATGCCGTCGAGAAGGCCATCGGCGAGGCGAAGCGCACATTGATCCACGACCACGTCGACCATTGCCTCGATCGCGCCGTGAGCGGACCCAGCAAATCGACAAGAACCGTCGTCGATGAATTCAAGGCGATTTCCAAATATCTGTGACGGTGGCGCGCTGGCTCCACGTCGGAAGAGTATCATGATGAGTCGCTCGACAATCGTTGTGCTTGCGTTCGCGGCAGGAGCCGCGATTTTCGCGCTGGGGCTGTCGACGACCCTTCAACGGGCAATCGGGATGGGACCGCCGGCCAAGACGGCAATATTGCCCAAGCCGTCGGCACCGGAGCTGATCTCCAGCCTTCTGTCTATGAGTGATGAGCAGATCAAGCTCGCGCAGATCGATCTGGTCGACGTAGGACCGGCAGCAATCGCCAAGCGTCTCGTTGTTCCGGGTTCGGTTGTTCCCGACGCGGACCGGATCGCACATGTCTCGGTCAAGCTATCGGGGACGGTCGCGGAGCTGCGTAAGAATATCGGTGAAGATGTCGCAAGGGATGAAGTGATCGCCGTCCTCGAAAGCCGCGAGGTCGCGGATGCCAAGAGCGAATATCTGGCAGCCGGACTTACAAACGATCTGCAACAGGATTTGTCCACCCGCGACAAGACGCTCTGGGACAGCCGTGTAGGCACCGAGCAGCAATACCTGCGGTCGCGCAACGCCGCGGCGCAGACCGAAATGCGCTTGAAGATCGCGCGGCAGAAGTTGCTCGCGCTGGGCCTAGGCGAAAAGGAAATCACTGCGGTGCCCAAAGCCCCGGAGGCTTCGCTTCGACGCCAGGATGTACGCTCACCGATCTCCGGGCGGGTGGCCGAACGCAAGGTCGAGTTGGGAACGGCGGTCGGCCGCGACAGTCTGGAGACCGAACTGTTCGTCGTGGTCGACCTTAGCCGTGTCTGGGTGGAATTGTCTGTTGCCTCTTCCGACCTTCCTCTGATCAAGGAAGGCCAGCAGGTCAAAATTTCCGCGCGAGGCCTCACCGAGACGGCCACTGGCAAGATTGTCTTCGTGAGTCCGCTGGTCGACAAGGATACGCGCACGGCGCGCGTCGTCGCCGAAATGCAGAATCCTGACCGGATGTGGCGTCCGGGCTCGTTCGTCACGGCGGCGATCGCCCTCAACGAGCGGACCGTGCCCCTCGTCGTGCCGGCGACCGCAATTCAGAAGCTGGACGGCCAACCGATCGTATTCGTCCGGACCAAAGACGGTTTCGAGAAGCGCGACGTCGTGCTGGGCGAGAGGGAGGATCAGACCGTCGAGATCGTGTCCGGCCTGACGCCCGGCGAGGCCATCGCAGCGACGAACACGTTTCCGCTCAAGGCCGAGTTGTCGAAGCCTCGGGACGAGGACTGAGCGATGATCGAACGCATCATCGATTTTTCGGTCCGGCGCCGATGGCTCGTCTTGCTGATCACGCTGGCGGCAGTCGTGTCGGGCTTCTGGTCGCTGACCAAGCTTCCGATCGATGCGGTTCCGGACGTCACCAATGTCCAGGTCCAGGTCAATGCCGTGGCTCCGGCGCTGACGCCGGTCGAAATCGAGAAGCAGGTCACCGTGGCGCTGGAAACGGTGCTGGCTGGCACGCCCGGCTTGGAATCGACGCGGTCCTTTTCGCGAAACGGTTTTGCCCAGATCACGGCCGTGTTCACCGATCGCACCAATATCTACTTTGCGCGCCAGCAGGTCTCGGAGCGCATCAACGAGGCCAAGGCCAATCTGCCGCCCAGCGTGGACATCAAGCTGGGGCCGATTTCGACGGGACTTGGCGAGATCTACTGGTGGGCGGTCGAATACGCCAAGCCAGGCGCTATTGCGCCGGTGCGCGATGGGCAGCCCGGCTGGCAGTCGGACGGGACATACCTGACGCCCGAAGGTGAGCGCCTGACCGATGATTTTCAGCGGACGGTGTATCTGCGCACCGTGCAGGACTGGATCATCCGTCCGCAGATGAAGACGGTCCCCGGGGTGGCTGGCGCCGATGCTATCGGTGGTTTCGTCAAGCAGTTCCAGGTGCAACCCGACCCAGCACGGCTGATCAGCTTTGGACTATCTCTCAATCAGGTCATCGAGGCCATCGAGGCCAATAATGTCAGCCGCGGCGCCAACTACATCGAACAAAATGGTGAAGGTTACGTGGTCCGCGCCAGTGGCCGCGTCGAAAACATAGAAGACATCTTGCAAATCGTCGTGGCCACGCGGGCCGGCGTGCCGGTGCGCGTCAAGGATGTCGCCGACGTCGTGATCGGCAAGGAGTTGCGGACCGGCAGCGCCAGCGTCAACGGCCGCGAAGTCGTCCTTGGAACGGCGCTCATGCTGATCGGAGGCAACAGCCGCACGGTCGCGGCTGCGGCGGATGCGAAGATCAAGGAGATCAGCCGGGCGCTTCCGCCCGGCATCTATGCCCACACCGTGCTCAACCGGACGCAATTGGTCGATGCCACGATCAAGACTGTCGCCACCAACCTGGCCGAAGGCGCTCTGCTCGTCATCGTCGTACTCTTCCTCCTGCTAGGCAACCTGCGGGCCGCGGTAGTGACCGCGTGCGTCATCCCGGTCACCATGATGCTGACCGCAACCGGCATGCTGCAGGGCAAGATCAGCGCCAATCTCATGAGCCTGGGCGCGCTGGATTTCGGACTGATCGTGGACGGCGCCGTGATCATCGCGGAAAACAGTCTGCGCCACCTCGCCGAACGCCAGCGCGAGTTCGGGCGAGTGCTGGCGTTGGACGAACGGCTGCAGACCGTCAAGGAATCCGCCATCGAAATGATCCGGCCTACAGTCTACGGCCAGCTTATCATCATTCTCGTCTACGTGCCGCTGCTGACGTTCACGGGCGTCGAGGGCAAGACGTTCGAGCCGATGGCGCTGACGGTCATCATCGCGCTCGTTGCGGCCTTCGTCGTCTCGCTGACGTTCGTCCCGGCCATGGTTGCACTGACCGTCACCAAGCCTGTCAACGAGCAGGAAAACGCCATCATCCGCAAGCTGAAGGCGGGCTATGCGCCGCTGTTGACGCGGGTGATCGCGTCGCCGCTGCCGGCTATCGGGATTGCTTCGGTTCTGTTCATCGCGGCGGGTTTGCTGTTCACCCGGCTGGGGCAGGAGTTCACGCCGACGCTGGATGAGAAGAACATCGTGATGGAGGTCAAGCGTATCCCGAGTACGTCGATAACCCAATCGCAAGCCATGCAACTCCAGATCGAGAGTGTCGTCAGCAAGTTTCCGCAGGTGGCGTTTGTGTTCTCCCGTACCGGAACCCCGGACCTCGCCGCAGACCCGATGCCGCCGAACGCGTCCGACACCTACATTATCGTCAAGCCGCAGGCCGAGTGGCCTGATCCATCGATGACCAAGGACGATCTCATCAAGCAGATCGAAGCGGAAGCCTCGAAACTGCCGGGGAACAAACTCGGCTTTTCCCAGCCCATCGAAATGCGGTTCAATGAACTGATCGCGGGGGTACGCGAGGATCTGGCGGTCAAGGTCTTCGGCGACGATTTCGAGCAGATGCAGCGGACCGCGAGCGGCATCGCCAGCGTGCTGCGGCGCATCGACGGTGCCCAGAACGTGAAGGTGGAGCAGACTGCCGGTCTTCCGTTCCTCGAGATCAAGATCGATAAGGCCGAAATCGCGCGCCGAGGCCTCAGCCTGCTTGCGGTCCAGGACGTGATCGACGCAGCGATCGGCGGCCGGATCGCCGGACTGGTGTTCGAGGGCGACCGGCGTTTCCAGATCATCGTCAGGCTGAATGACGCGCTGCGCAACGATATCTCGGCGCTGGAAAACCTGCCGGTCCAATTGCCGCGGCTGACCGCAAATGCCGCGGTGGCTTCTGTCCCTCTTCGCACTTTGGCGTCATTCGAGCAAACGGAAGGTGCCAACCAGATCAGCCGCGAGAACGGCAAGCGACGTGTCGTCGCGACCGCGGAAGTCCGTGGACGCGATATCGGATCATTGGTCGCCGAGGCACAGGCGGCCGTTGGAGAGAAGGTCAAATTGGCGCCAGGGACTTGGCTCTCCTGGGGCGGGCAGTTCGAGAATTTCTCCGTCGCCCGGCAGCGTCTGATGTTCGTGGTGCCCGGCTGCTTTCTCCTGATCTTCCTGCTGCTGTTCGGCGCGCTCGGCTCCGCACGCGACGCGCTTCTGGTCTTCAGCGCTGTGCCCCTCGCGCTAACTGGAGGCATCGCCGCACTATGGCTGCGCGGAATGCCTTTCTCGATCTCGGCCGCTGTCGGCTTTATCGCGCTTTCCGGAGTTGCCGTGCTGAACGGATTGGTGATGCTGAGCCAGATTCGGAAGCTGGTCGCCGATGGCATCGGTACTCGAGCCGCCATCAGCCAAGGCGCGCTGACACGGTTTCGTCCGGTCATCATGACGGCGCTAGTCGCCTCGCTCGGCTTCGTCCCGATGGCGCTTGCGACGGGGACCGGAGCAGAAGTGCAGAAGCCGCTCGCGACCGTTGTGATCGGCGGGCTGTTGAGCGCGACGCTGCTCACCTTGCTCGTTTTGCCGGCGCTTTATTCCTACTTCGCACCCGTCGAAAGCCGGACAAAACCCGACCGCGCGTTCGTTCCGAGCCGGGCCGCCGAATAAAGCTCTATTGCAAGCGCGAACCTAGCGTCGCCCGTTGATACGAATAGCGAACGCGTCTCCGGAATCACCACGGCAGCATTCGCTGCATCACGCGATCGCGATAGATGATCAGATGTACCAGCGCCGCCGCAACGTGAACGCCAATCACAACGAGCAGCGACCATTCCATGATTTGATGCCAGCCGTCGATCGCACGAACGCCGGAGGCGCTTTCGGAGGCCAGCATCGGCAGCGGAACGAAAAAGAAATACGACAGGCTCCATCCGCGAAACGATGCGAACAGCCAGCCGGTCATGGTCGTTGCCAATACAAGTGCATAAAGCAGCCAGTGGACGGCTTCCGATGTCAGACGTTGCCAAGGAGGAAGCGAGCCTTCCGGCGCCACCGGATGTGAGATGCGCCAACCAAAACGGAGAACGATCAACGCGAGGATGGTGAGCCCGAAGGAAACGTGAAACACCATGGCGCTGCCCGGCTGCGCGCCGCGGTGAATGTTCGGCATGAACCAACCGATCGGGTACTGCACCACCAACAGCGCAACAATGAGCCAATGAAAGACCTTGGCCGTTGTTCCGTAGTGCAATCGCTGGCCCATGACTATGCCGCTCCGATCAGGATGCCGACCGCCAGCACGATCGCCCCACCGAGCACAATCTGGAACACCGCCTGCAGGAACGGCGTGTCCATGTACCGCGTGCGAATGTAGGCGATCGCCCACAGTTCTAGAAAGACGACGCCACCGGCGATCGTCGTCGCGATCCAGAACGCATTGGACCAGGAATCGGGAACAAGATAGGGCATGGTGTGGCCGAGGCCGCCCAGCGTCGTCATCAGCCCACAGATGGCTCCTCGGAGCCACGGCGAGCCGCGCCCCGTCATCGAACCGTCGTCGGACAACGCTTCCGCAAAGCCCATGCTGATGCCGGCGCCGATCGACGCCGCGAGGCCGACTAGAAACGTCTGCCAGTTTTGATGGGTCGCGAATGCCGCGGCGAAGAGCGGCGCAAGGGTAGAGACCGAGCCATCCATCAGTCCTGCAAGACCCGGCTGCACATATTGCAGCACGAACATTCGCTTGCGCGTCTTGTCTTCTTCTGCGCGCAGGTCTGGACTGAGAAGCTTGTCGGTCAGTTTCGCAGCGACGCTCTCATGTCCCCGTTCCATCTCGGCGAGGTCGCCGAGAAGTTTGCGGACTCCGACGTCTCGGGTCTGTTCGGCGGCCTTGGAATAGAAGCGTTCGGCCTCGAACTCCATCGTCTCGGCCTCTTTCCGGATGACATCGAGAGGGAGGTTGCGTGTCAGCCAGATCGGCCGCCGGCGCAGAAATCCCTTGACGTTGTCGCGCCGGATCGGAGGCAAGTTGGGCCCAAAGCGCTGCTCGTAGATCTCCAGCAGCTTGTGGCGATGGCCTTTTTCCTCCTCCGCCATTTGCTCGAATATCTTGGCCGAGTCCGGATAGCGCTCCATGAGATCTTCCGCGAAGCTCATGTAAATGCGGCTATCTTCTTCCTCGCCGGAGATAGCAACCGCGAGGACTTCTCGCTCAGTCAAATCGGCAAAACTTTTCATAAAATGACCACGCGTCTCGATTAGAATGATTCTAAATCAATGGAGCCGCGGGCCTGTGAAGTCAAGAAGCTCCGCTCGGTATAGAGGTGGTGTGAACTTGGAAGAGACGCCGGAGAAGAGGATCACGATGAAAAAAGTCAAATATCGTCTGATCAATCCGGGCCTTGCGCCCCGCAGAACCAAACTGGAGCTGCCCGGCTGGGCGGGGGAACGGCAGCCTCGTGCTGACGGTTCACGCGAACAGGTTTGGCATTGCGTGCCGTTTTCCGAGGGAGCTCAGTATGGAATCGAATTGTTTTATCCCTACGACAACGAACTTCGGGTGAGCACAAGGGACGGTAAGCTGGTTCTGGATGGAGACTTCGGTCCTGCGCCCGAATCGGGCGTGCAATGGCCGCCGTTCCGAAATTTTGGCGACACGTACTATACCTATCAACTCCTCCTCGACCTCAAGGTCGAGCAAGGATTCGCCATCAGGACCGAACCGCACCCGCGTTTCTATACGGATCGCACCGATACCGTTCCGGTGGCTGTGCCCGCGCTGGTGCGAAACTGGTGGCCGATGCTGTTCTTCATGGTGTTTAAGTCCCCCGCCGAAGGACGAACTCACATTTTCCGGCCCAATGAGCCGTTCGTGCAAATTATTGTTATCCCGGAAGAGGCAGCCTTTGAACTCGAGGAGATGAACGAGGAGGAGGCCGCCGAGCGTGAGCTTCAATCACGCCGGATATTTGCCAATCGTTCGAAGCTGGCGGAAGGCACCGAGTGGACGTCATCGACAGATACCGTATTCGACGGCACCTATCGTCATCTGCATCGGGCGGCCAAAGATAAAGCCCGCAATCAATAACGCTTGCAGAGCAAAGGGGCCTGATCGGCCCCTTTGCTCGATCTTTGCTTAGTCGTCGTCGCGATAAAAGTGGTGATGATGGTGATGGTGGTGATGGTAAAAATGATGATGGTGGTGGTGATGGTGATGGTGCCATCGCGGTGGAACCACAACGATCCGGGGCCCGCGGTGCCATCGGTGGTGATGGTGGTGATGGTGGTGGTGATGGTAATAAAATTGGACCGGTTCGACCTGGCCTTCAGCTGAAGGTGGTGAAGTAGCGTCAATGGCCTGAAGGGCCGTCAGTGCGTTCGGAATTGGCGCAAGTAGATCTGCATAAGAGTTGGCTTGGAGGACGTTAGTCGGCGCCGGAGCTACGACGGTCGCAGCATCCGCGACGTTGCAGGCTCCCAGCGTCGCCACAGCTCCTATGAGTCCAGCGATCTTCTTATCCATTCACGCCTCCTGAGTTTCCGAACGGAATGCCCGGCAGGATTTTAACATTCCCAGCACCGCAACGTTCCAAGTTAAAACACCCGGTAATGGGCCAAGGTCGCCGCTCCGATTTTCCAGCATCACGCAGCGTGCAATACGCTGCATTTCACGGAAAGCAGCCGAGAGCGCAGGTCGATCGACAGCTATTCGCAGACCCGGACTCGACGCCGAACCCACTCATAGCCGTCCCAGTACGGCCTTCCTTGAGTCCAATAGCAATCCGGCGCGTATGGCGGCGCAGCCACCATTCCACCGATGATGCCCGCAGCGGGGCCATCACCGTAATATCCGTGCTGGTGATGGTGGTGGTGGTGGTAAAAATGATGATGGTGGTGATGATACTGCGCAAGCTGGACAAGTGGTGTCTCGCCAGTGCGAGTTGCGTCGTCCGCCTTCAACATCGCTACCGCATCGGGGATCGGCTCAAGTAGCTCGGCATAAGACTGAACTTGCAGGTTCGGGCGGTGGTCCCGAGCCGAGGTTGCTGCTTGACCTGCAGTGCTAAAGGTCAGCAGCAAAGCCGTACTGCAAAGCAAAAGCGAGAGATTATTCTTCATTAACGTCCTCCAGCAGCCGGCATCGGAGCCAGCTTGTTTCACACTTTCCTTTCGGCCCGGAACGACCGAGGAGGCTCAATCAATCACGCGCGACCATGTCCTCGGCTTTAGCGACCCGAGATTTGAAATCGGGTCGCGATTTAAAGCGGAATTGTGGCAGGAAGCGCCACCCAACGATCAACAAGATCAAAGTTGCGCAAGATGAAGTAACTACCTTGGTCAACCCGACCGATGATCGCATCAATCCGGATGGGGCCCTTCGGCCTTGCTTTCGAGCACCTTGCCGGTGGCGGCGTCGACCCCGACCTCGTGGGTCCGCGAGCCCGTCCTGATGTCGAACGAATAGCGCAACCCGCTACCACCGGCCTCGCGCTCAAGCTCCTCGTCGGTGATTTTCCCGGTATGAGCCTTGAGGGCGAACTGGCGGGCCTGCGTGATAGTCACCTTGGCGTGACCTGCAAGATTCTGACCCGTGTAGGCCAGCGCCGGCGCCGTGAGCGCCAATAAAATGCCTGCTGCGCCCAAGGCGCCGAAGCGGAACGGGATAGTTCTGATCATCTGTCTCTCTCCAAATTCACCCCCGCTTGCGAACGAATGCGCGACGCGTTGGCGGCGGCACCCATGGGCGAGACACTTCCCTCGAAAACTTAGGGCAAAATGAGGATTGCAACGACGGTTTCCAGTGTCCGACCCGACACTTCATTTCTGGCAAGCGATATCATGATGTCGTCAGCACTGGGTGCTGAGGGTCCGCTTTGAGATCGTTCGGCTGGCGTAGCGCCAAATCCTTATGTCAGTCCGAAGCCGCGCACGAGATTGTAGGTCAGCAGGCTCGCGATATAAGCCAGCGCGAGCATGTAGGTGAAAGTCATAACCATCCAACCGGCGCTGCCCGTCTCCCGCCGGATCACCGCCAGCGTCGATGCGCATTGCGGCGCGAAGATGTACCATACCAGCAGCGACAGCGCGGTCGCGAGACTCCATTTGCTGGCGAGCATCTGGCCGATCTGACCAGCGGCTTCCTTGCCGCCCTCGATGGCGTAGACCGTACCCAGCGCAGCCACCGCGACTTCGCGCGCCGCCATGCCCGGAATCAGCGCCACCGCGATCTGCCAGTTGAAGCCGAGCGGCGCGAGAATCGGCTCCAGCGCATGGCCGATCATCGCCGCGAGACTGTAGTTGATCGCCGGCCCTTCGGCGCCCACCGGCGGCTGCGGAAATGAGGCCAGAAACCAGATCAGCACCATCATCGACAGGATCGTGGTACCGGCCCGGCACAGAAACATTTTAGCGCGGGTGTAGACGCCGATGGCAATGCTGCGCAGCCGCTGCACCTTGTAGTCGGGCAGTTCGAGCATAAACTGCGCAGGCTGGTAGTCACGCCACATGAAGAACTTAACGACGAAGGATACGCCGAGCGCGCTGGCGATGCCGGCCGTGTAAAGCCCGAACATAACCAGACCTTGCAGATTGATCCAACCACCGATCTGTTTGGCCGGAATGAAGGCGGAGATGATCAGCGTGTAAACGGGAATGCGCGCCGAACAGGTCATCAGCGGCGCGATCAAGATCGTCGTCAGCCGGTCGCGGCGATTGTCGATGACGCGCGTCGCCATGATGCCGGGAATGGCGCAGGCGAAACTCGACAGCAACGGAATGAAGGCGCGGCCATGCAGACCAGCGCCGCCCATGATGCGGTCCATTAGAAATGCCGCACGCGCCATGTAGCCGAAATCTTCCAGCAGCAGGATGAACAGGAAGATGATGAATG
>ERZ941671.73-NODE-73-length-55496-cov-6.592359_pt1 | contig 55496 bp, 51 predicted proteins | sample MGYA00521093_ERZ941671 | MGnify/ENA primary metagenome ERZ941671 (study PRJEB32759, sample SAMN07749878) | skin metagenome | biome: transportation; feature: city; material: polyester macromolecule | host: Homo sapiens | place: Hong Kong:MOS line | collected... | reverse complement strand
CCTCGCGCTGCATCTTCTTCTTCAGCGCCTTCAGGGCTTGGTCGACATTGTTATCGCGGACGAGAACCTGCACGCGGCATCCTCTTTTGAATTGATCGGTTCGGAATTCTGGCGAGGTGAAGGGGCGGCAAAAGGCCTGCCTCTAAACCCTAGGCGCGCGCATGTACCAGACAAACGCGCGGATGTCCACCGGTCGAGTGACTTTCGGGCCTAGTAAAGCCACGAAATGCGGCGAAAATGCCTTTGTGCAGCCCTGATTTGGGTGGTTTGGCGCCAGGATCGAGGCCGCTCCCGGAGTTTTTGATAACTCCGGACATTGGAAATAGGGGAGATGCCACATGGATATGAAGAAATACGCTGCCGAACTGATCGGTACGTTCTGGCTCACATTCGCTGGCTGCGGCAGCGCTGTCATCGCGGCCGGCTTTCCGCAGGTCGGAATCGGCCTCGTCGGCGTGTCACTGGCGTTCGGGTTGAGCGTCGTCACCATGGCCTATGCCATCGGCCATATCTCGGGATGTCACCTCAATCCGGCCGTGACGGTCGGGCTCGCCGCGGGCGGGCGTTTTCCGGGCGGCCAGGTGCTGCCCTACATCATCGCGCAGGTCGCCGGCGCGATCATCGCGGCCTGGCTGCTCTATGTGATCGCCAGCGGCGCACCCGGCTTCGATGTGAGCAAGGGCTTCGCCTCCAACGGCTATGATGCGCATTCGCCGGGCCAGTACAGCATGGTGGTGTGCTTCATCACCGAAGTGGTGATGACCATGATGTTCCTGTTCATCATCATGGGATCGACCCATGGCAAGGCGCCGGCCGGCTTCGCGCCGCTCGCGATCGGGCTCGCGCTGGTGATGATCCATCTCGTCAGCATTCCCGTCACTAACACCTCGGTGAACCCGGCGCGCAGCACCGGACCGGCGTTGTTCGTGGGCGGCTGGGCGCTGGGGCAGCTCTGGCTGTTCTGGGTTGCGCCCCTGATCGGCGGCGCGCTCGGCGGCGTGATCTATCGCTGGCTCAGCGACGAGCCCACCGGCATCGTCGCCGGCGTGAAGACGGCCTGATCGGCGAATGGGATCGTGCTCGCACGATCCCATTTCCATCGATCAAGCGAAGGCGGCTGCCGGTTGGAGCTACGGCTTGCGGGGCGGCGTCACCTCGGTGACGTGGCCCATCTTGCGGCCGGGACGCGGCGTGCCCTTGCCGTACAGATGCACGGTGGCGCCGGGAACGGCGAGCCACTGCTCGTAGCTCAGGATGTCGTCGCCAATCAGGTTGGTCATGGTGACCTCACCGTGGCGCACCGGCTTGCCGAGCGGCCAGCCGGCGATCGCGCGGATGTGCTGTTCGAACTGCGAGATCGAGGCGCCGTCGAGCGTCCAGTGACCGGAATTGTGCACGCGTGGTGCGATCTCGTTGACCAGCACCGTCGCGGTGCCGTTGCCGGGCACCACGAACATCTCGACCGCGAGCACGCCGACATAGTCGAGCGCCGCGGCGATCTTCTCGGCGATTGCCCGGGCCTGCGCGGCGAGCTCGTCGGGAATCGCAGCCGGTACGCGGGAAAACTTCAATATGTGATCGCGGTGCTCGTTCTCGGTGACGTCGAAGCATTCGACCTCGCCCGACGCCGAGCGTGCCGCGATCACCGAGATTTCGCGCTCGAACGGCACGAAGGCCTCGAGGATGGCCGACTTGGTGCCGAGATCGTCCCAGACCTGGTCGAGGTCGTCGCCGGCGCGGATGATGGCCTGGCCCTTGCCATCATAACCGAAGCGGCGGGTCTTGATGACGGCAGGCAGGCCGATCCGTTCGATCGCGCTGCGTAGCGTGGCGACCGAGGAGACGTCGGCATAGGCGGCGGTGCCGATGCCGAGCTTGCTGACGAAATCCTTCTCGATCAGCCGGTCCTGCGTGGTCTCGAGGATCTTGTAGGCGGGCAGCACCGGGCGGCGTGCGGCCAGCACCATGGCAGTCGCGGCCGGCACGTTCTCGAACTCGTAGGTGACGACGTCGACGTCGTTGGCGAACAGTTCGAGCGCTTCGACATCGGCATATTCGGCGCAGGTCGCGTGCTGCACCACGTCGAAGGCCGGCGAATCCGGATCCGGTGAGAACACCTCGCAGCGCAGCCCAAGGCGCGCCGCGGCCATCGCCAGCATCCGGCCCAATTGGCCGCCGCCGAGGATTCCAATGGTGTCGCCCGGCTTCAGCTTCACTGGATGGGAAGCCGTCACGCCGAGCCCTCCGGTTGGTCCTTGACCGCGTCGGTCTGCTGCTTTCGCCAGGCCGCAAGCCGGGCCGACAAAGCGGGATCGTTCAGCGCGAGCACGCTTGCCGCGAGCAATGCGGCATTGATCGCGCCGGCTTTGCCGATCGCCAGCGTCCCGACCGGGATGCCGGCCGGCATCTGCACGATCGAATAGAGCGAATCGACGCCGGACAGCGCCTTGGATTCGACGGGAACTCCGAACACCGGAAGCTCCGTCAGCGCGGCGGTCATGCCCGGCAGGTGCGCGGCACCACCGGCGCCGGCAATGATCACCTTGTGGCCGGCCGCCTTGGCGCCCTTGGCAAAGGCATAGAGCCGATCCGGGGTGCGGTGGGCCGAAACGATGCGCGTTTCGCAGGCAATACCGAGCGCGGCCAGCGTCTCGGCGGCGTGGCGCATGGTTTCCCAGTCGGACTGGCTTCCCATGATGATGGCGATCGGAGCGGTCATCTCTTCAATTCTGTGCAGGAATCCAAAAGCATAGGCCGATTATAGGGGCGGCCCGGGCGGCATCCAAGGCGTGGCAAGGGAGTTAGAATGCACTATCCTGTCTTGGTGAATCCCGGCAAGCCTTCATAAGCAGGCCTCAACAAGGATGCGCATGAAGAAGAAGACGACGGCGGCCGCGTCCGGGGCCGCAAAACGACGGAAAGGCGCAGCTCCCGTGCGCAAATCTGCACCCGGCAAGACTGGAACCAAGCAGACTGGAACCAAGCAGGCCGGAACCAAGCGGGCAGGAACCAAGGCGGCTGGAGCGGAAGCCACCACGCGAGGCGCGGTTGCATCCGGAGACAAATCCACGATCCGTCGGCTGCGGGCGCAACTGGCGCGGGCCCAGGCCCGGATCGAGGAGCTGCAAGCCTCCGCCGAGACCGACTTCCTGCTCGGCATCCTGAACCGCCGCGGTTTCGAGCGCGAGCTCATCCGCTCGCTCTCCTTCATCAAGCGCTATCAGGCCTCGGGCGCGCTGATCGTGCTCGACGTCGACCGCCTCAAGCCGATCAACGATGCGTTCGGACACGCAGCCGGTGACGCGGTGCTGAAGACGATCGTCGCAGCGATATCGGACCAGGTGCGCGCATCCGATGTGATCGGCCGGCTCGGCGGTGACGAGTTCGCCGTGCTGCTGTGGAATCTCAGCGAGATCGATGCCCGCGCCAAGGCCGCCGCGCTGGAACTGGCGATCGATCAACTCGCCTTCGTATTCCGTGGCAACCGTGTCACCGCTGGCGCCTCCGCGGGCGTCGCGATCATCACCGCACATTCCGATATCGACCGCGTCCTCGATGAGGCCGACCGTGCGATGTATGTACGCAAGGCACAGCGGCGCCACGAGCCTGGCGATCAATCCCAAGGCTAAAGCGCGCTCAAATCCTCCGGCACGTTGCCGTAGGCCCGCAGCAGCTTGGCGTCGCCGAATTCGCCGATCGCGGGGTCGCCGGTGCGGCTGAATGCGACGGCGCCGATGCTGCCGGGCATCCGCGACATCGTCTCGGCGCGGCGCAGCGCAATCGCCGAACTCTGGCATTCCTCGGCGTTGCCGGCGACCGGGGTGCCGTCGTCGTCCTGCATGAAAGGCAACGCGACGTAATAGGTAACATCGGCCATCGCTGTGCTCCCTGAGAAATCAGGCGGCGTCGCTCGCCGGCTGGGTCCGCGCCGGCACGCAGCCGGCGGTGATCGCGGCCTGCAATTCCTCCAGCTCGGCTTCGAGATATTCGTTGGCCATGATCAGGGCCTTGATGGTGCTACGCAGGTTGCCGTCGCACATCGCGATCGCCTGGTCGCAGGCCTTCTCGTAGCGGCTGTTGTCGGGCGGAGAAGGCGGAGCAGACATGGCGGGTTCCCTCTGATGGCTGGCGGCTGGATTAGTATGTTCTTATTTTGTTCCTTTGGAGTCAAGCATCGAAAGCCGCGCGCGCGTCCATTGCCGCGAACGTGAAGCCGGCATGGCGCTGTGGATGATGGGGAAAACCCTGGCCGACGTTGAACCGGCGGGCCGCCGAACCCAACAGGCGTGCGTCAGGCGATGATGTCGGGCGTGATCTGGTCTTCGATGAAGGCGATGCGATCGCGCAATTGCAGCTTCCGCTTCTTCAAGCGTTGCAGCATCAGGAGATCCGGCGCCGGCGACTGATGCAGCGCGTCGATCGCGGCATCGAGGTCGCGGTGCTCTTGTTGCAGACGCGCAAGCTCGGCAAGGAGTTCGCGCTCATCCTGATCGTTCATGGTTGTGTATTAACTGGTAAGCACGACGAGGTTGTTGCGGCCGAAGCAGCGGTTCGCCGGAATATCGTCCCTGTGCGCGCGCCGCGCAAGCCGAACTGGTTCCATAATCACATTTGGTTACAGATAAACCGAAATGCGTGCGTGCGGCATATCGCGTCCCCTATCGACAGCACCGCCCACTTGTGTACACTTATTGGTCCGGATCGAACCTGAGGTTTAACGCACCGAGGAGTGTTCGCAATGGCAATACAGGCCCATCTCATTGAGCTGGAGCGTAAGCACAAAATACTCGAGAACGAACTGCACGAAGCGCTCGTTCACCCCTCCGTAGACGACCTGCATATTTGCGAGCTGAAGCGCCGCAAACTAATGGTCAAGGACCAGATCGAGCGGTTGAAGCTTTCCGCCGACGACACGGTCCACTAAGTCAGCCCCCCGCAAACTAGCGAATAGATTGGCCTTTCGCCGAGGGATGAACGCCGAAGCGCGCATCCCTCGGGGGCTATGCTGCATTTGCTCAGAGCCCCGCCAGATCGCCGACGTGGTCGGCGACCGCGAGCGATGACGTCAGTCCGGGCGATTCGATCCCGAACAGGTTGATCAGGCCGGCGACGCCGTGGTCGGCCGGTCCCTGGATCAGGAAATCCTGGGTCGCGACCGCCGGCGGCACGATCTTGGGCCGGATTCCCGAATAGCTCGGCATCAGCGCGCCGTCCGGCAGGGTCGGCCAGTATCTCCGGATCGCCGGATAGAACCGCTCGGCCCGATCCGGATCGACGGCATAGTCGATGTGGTCGATCCATTCGACGTCGGGACCGAACCTTGCCTGGCCGGCCATGTCGAGCGTCAGGTGCACGCCGAGCCCGCCCGGTTCCGGCACCGGATAGATCAGCCGCGAGAACGGGGCTCGGGCGCTGCAACTGAAGTAGTTGCCCTTGGCCAGATAGGCCGTCGGTATCAGTTCGATCGGCATGCCTTCGATACCGCGCGCGACCGCGGTTGCACCCAGGCCCGCGGCATTGACCAGGAGATCGCAGGCGAGCGTCATCGGCGCCGCGCCGCCGGCCTCGACCTCGAACCCCTTTGCCGTGGCCCTGGCGTGGAGCAGCGGCGTATGGAAGGCGAATGCCGCGCCGGCCGCCTCGGCGTCGCCGCGCAGCGCCAGCATGTAGGCATGGCTGTCGATGATCCCGGTGGAGGGTGATAGCAGCGCCGCGTCGCAGTTCAGCGCCGGCTCCAGCGCGCGGGCGGCGTCGCCGGACAATACTTGCATGTCGTCGACGCCGTTGGCGGCGGCATGGGCCCGGATCGACTGTAGTTTCTCGGTCTCCGCGGGCGTGGTCGCGACGATCAGCTTGCCGCAATTCTTGTGCGGGACGCCGTGTTCGGCGCAGTAGCGGTAGATCGCCCGCTTGCCGCTGACGCACATCCGCGCCATCAGGCTGCCGGCCTTGTAATAGATCCCGGCGTGGATCACCTCGCTGTTGCGCGACGAGGTCACGGTGCCGATCCCTTCGGCCTCCTCGATCACAATGACTTCGCGGCCGGCCTGTGCCAGCCGGCGCGCCACCGCGAGGCCGATCACCCCCGCACCGACGACCACGCAATCAACCTTGTCCATCTCGTCCTTCAGGTCCTGAAATTTCGCGCGGCCACCGGCTCGCCGTCGTGCGCCAGCATCGTTCTGCCGATCCGTTCGTTTTGGGCAAGTGGTTGGGCCATCTCAATTAGTCGGGGAGCCATGTCCTGTTAGCGGAGCATTAATCATGTCAGGGCAATTGCCGTAAATTGAGTCACATTTTCAGGTTGCGTTGGTGCCTGTTTACCCGATCCAAACCGCAGGAGCCGGACACTCGCCCCCGAAATCCGCGGGTGATTGATGGCTGGCAGAAAGTGGCAGGCGGGCGGGAAGAATTCGATTCCGGCAAGGGTCGTCTTTTGCCTGGTTGCCGCTGTTGCGCCTGCCGCCACGGCCCGGGCCGCCTCCAACGCGTTCGCACCGTCGAGCTATCTCGGTGACCTCGATCCCGGCGTGGTCTGGGAGCTGTTGATCGGCAGCGTGGTGGTTGCCTCGTTCCTCGGCGCGATCGGGCTCTGGATCCTCTCGGCACTGCGCAAGGCCCGACGCGCCCAATTGCGGCGCAACGCCTTCGTCTCCTCGGCCCTCAATCATCTGAACCAGGGCGTGGTGATGACCGATGTGCGCGAGCGCATCGTATTTTGCAACGATCGCTATCTCGAGATCTACGGCCTGTCGCGCGCCGATATCAGGCGCAACATGACGGGCACCGAGTTGCTGGAGCTGCGCCGCGACCGTGGCGTGCTCGACGTCAGCGCCGAGGATTTCTTTGCCAGGGCGGCGGCCCCGGACGGGCTGGTCACGGAACTGCCGGGTGGCAGGTCGGTGCTGGTGAGATATTTTCCGCTGCCGAACGGCGGCTCGGTCGCGACCCATCTCGATTGCACCGATCAGCGCAAGCTGTCGCGCAAGCTCGCCTCGACCACGCAATTCCTGGAATCGGTGCTCGACAACGTTCCGGTCTGCGTTGCGGCCAAGAACATCGAGGACGGCCGCTACATCTTCGCCAACCGCGCATTCGAGCGGTTCTCCCGTTTCTCGCGCGACCACATCGTGGGCAAGCGCGCCGACGAGATCTTCCGTCCCGAGACCGCGACCAGCATCGAGGCCGCCGACCGTGCGGCGCTGAATGCGCCGGAAGGCTATCATCGCAGCGAATTCGTGGTCGAACGCGGTTCGCAGAAGCGCGTCCTCGCGTCCAACCGGGTCGTTGCCCGCAACGAGACCGGCAAGCCGGAATTCCTGATCGCGCTGTTCGACGACGTCACCGACCGCCGCTCGCTGTCGCGCGAACTCGAGAACAGCAAGAAATTCCTCGAACTCGTGGTCGACAACATCCCGGTCTCGCTGATCGTGCAGCGTGTCAGCGACGGCCGCTATCTGCTGGCCAACCGCAGCGCCGAGACGATCCTCAACCGCCGCCGCGAGGATGCCGCTGGCCTGACCGCCGCCGACATTTTCAACCAGCGCGAAGCCAAACTGATCATCGCCCGCGATGAGGCTGCGATCCGCAAGCGCAGCATGATCGCGGAGGAGCACCCGATCTCGACCAAGGATGGCCTGCGGCTGTTCCTGACCCGCCGCATGACCGTGCTCGACGACGCCGGCGAGCCGCAATACCTGATCAAGACCCACGAGGACGTCACCGACCGGCGCCAGACCGAATCGCGGATGGCGCACATGGCCTATCATGACGGCCTGACCGACCTGCCGAACCGCGCCGCTTTCCTCCAGGCGCTGACCCAGATGATCGAAGCCTGCGCCGGCACCGACGAGGAGTTCGCCGTGCTCTGCGTCGACCTCGACGGGTTGAAGGAGATCAACGACGTCTATGGTCATGCGACCGGCGACAAGGTGTTGATCGAGGTCGCGCAGCGGCTGCAAGGTGCGGCGCGCGGTGGCGTGGTGGCGCGGCTGTCGGGCGACGAATTCGGCCTCATCATCGACGGCAAGCAGCCCGCCGCAGGTATCGCGCTGGCCGAACAGGCGGCCGAGGCGCTCGGGCAGGACTTCGCGATCGACGGCAAGTCGGTGCGGACCGGCCTGACCACCGGCATCGCGGTGTTCCCGCACAACGGCTCCGACGCGGCGTCGCTGCTGGCCAATTCCGGCGCGGCGCTGTTCCGCGCCAAGGCCAAGTCGCGCGGCACGATCTCGCTGTTCGAGCCGGACATGGACCAGCAGATCCGCGATCGCCGCGTGCTGCACCAGGAGCTGTCGGTTGCGATCAAGAACGGCGAATTGTCGCTCTATTATCAGCCGCAGGCCGTCGCAGGCGCGAGCGTCGCGGCCAGCGAAATCATCGGCTTCGAGGCGTTGGCGCGCTGGCACCATCCGGTGCGCGGCTTCGTGCCGCCCGGCGACTTCATTCCGATCGCCGAGGAAAGCGGCCTGATCGTCGAGATGGGCGAATGGATCCTGCGCGAAGCCTGCCGGGAGGCCGCCTCATGGACGGTTCCGCTGCAGGTCGCGGTGAACCTGTCGCCGGCGCAATTCACCCATGGCGACCTCGTCGGCCTGGTCCATTCGATCCTGCTGGAGACCGGGCTGACCCCGGACCGGCTCGAGCTCGAAATCACCGAAGGCGTGCTGATCGAGGATTTCGACCGCGGCCTGTCGCTGCTGCGGCGGCTGAAGGCGCTCGGCGTCCGCATCTCGATGGATGATTTCGGCAGCGGCTATTCCTCGCTGAGCTATCTGCAGGCGTTCCCGTTCGACAAGATCAAGATCGACCGCGCCTTCGTCATCAACCTTGGCCGCAACCCGCAATCGGCCGCGATCGTGCGCGCGGTGATCGATCTCGGCCACGGCCTCGAGATGTCGATCGTCGCCGAAGGCGTCGAGACCGAGGCGCAGCTCGGCTTCCTCTCCGAAGAAGGCTGCGACGCGGTGCAGGGCTATCTGATCGGCCGGCCGGCCCCGATCGGCCAATTTGCCGCGCTGGTCGGCGGCGAGGCCCCCGCCGAAATCGTGCTCAAGGCCGGGTAGATTGGCCTGATCCGCCGGTCGGCGCTGGACCGATGCGCTTGCCATCCGCTCCGTCGGCCATTACATCATGGACCGTCAACATCGTTTCAGCCGAGAAAGGAGGGCTGCGTCGTGGCGACATTTCTCGATCACCACTTCAGGCGTGGCCCCGTCAACGCCCTGCAAATGCGTTTGCAGGGCTGACCGGAAACTCGCGTAAAATCTCTTCCTGGTCTGCCCTTCGTGGCCGTGCGGCATCGAACGTCTGAGCGTTCGTGCCTGCACATGAATCCCTCGCCGCGCTTCGACACACGCATCCGATGGCTGGACGCCTCGGGATGTCGTGATGGCCGGCAAGACCAGAGAACGATCGTGACCCTCCTCAATCTACGCAATCTCGGCGTGACGCTGAACGCACCGCTGTTTTCCGAACTGAACCTTGTCGTCAACGCCGGTGACCGGATCGGCCTCGTGGCCGCCAACGGGCGCGGCAAATCCACGCTGCTGCGCTGCATCGCCGGTGCGATGGAGCCGAACGAAGGCGACATCACCCGTGCCCGCGGATTGACCGTCGGCCATGTCGAGCAGGATGCGCCAGCGCGGCTGCTGGATGCACCGTTCCATGCCGCCGTGCTCGAAGCGCTGCCCGCCGAGCAGCGCGCCAGCGAAGGCTGGCGGGTCGACGTCGCCCTGCAATCGCTCGACGTGCCCGACGAGCTGTGGGAGAGGCCGCTGAAGCAGCTGAGCGGCGGCTGGCTGCGGTTTGCGCTGCTGGCGCGCACGCTGGTGACCGAGCCGGACCTGCTGTTGCTCGACGAGCCGACCAACCATCTCGACCTCGCCAAGATCAACAGGCTCGAATCCTGGCTGAACACGCTGCCGCGCGAGATGCCGGTGGTGATCGCAAGCCATGATCGGGCTTTCCTCGACGCCGTCACCAACCGGACGCTGTTCCTGCGCCCGGAGCGCTCGCAGCTGTATGCGTTGCCCTACACCGCGGCACGCGCGGCGGTCGATGAGTTCGATGCCTCCGACGAGCGGCGCTATCAGCGCGACATGAAGGCCGTCCGGCAGCTCCGGCAGCAGGCCGCGAAGCTCAACAACCTCGGCATCAACTCCGGCAGCGACCTGCTGCTGTCGAAGACCAAGCAGCTGAAGCAGCGCGCCGAGAAACTGGAGGAGGCGACGAAGCCCGCGCATGTCGAGCGCTCGGCGGGAACCATCAGGCTCGCCAATCGCGACACCCATGCCAAGGTTCTGGTCAGGCTCAACAACGCCGCGATCACAACGCCCGACGGCCGGCCGTTGTTCAGGACCGGCCAGCAGTTCATCTGCAAGGGCGACCGCATCGCGCTGCTCGGGCCGAACGGCGCCGGTAAGACGAGGTTCGTCGCGGCGCTGCGGCTGGCAATCGAGACCCCGGAGGCGGCAGCACCCGAGATCAGGGCCACCGAGTCATTGGTGCTCGGCTATTGCGACCAGGCGCTGGCCGACCTCACAGACAGCGACACCCCGATGCAGATGCTGACGCGGCGCTTCGAGGTCGGCGACCAGCGTGCGCGTGGTCTGCTCGCTGGCGCCGGTCTCTCGATCGAGATGCAGGGCCGTCCGATCGGGCGGCTATCGGGCGGCCAGAAGGCGCGCCTCGGCATGCTGGTGCTGCGGCTGACCCAGCCGAACTTCCATCTGCTCGACGAGCCGACCAACCATCTCGACATCGAGGGCCAGGAGACGCTGGAGGAGGAGCTGATGGAGCAGCAGGCCAGCTGCCTGTTGGTGTCGCATGACCGCCAGTTCGTGCGGTCGGTGGCCAACCGGTTCTGGGTGATCGAAGGCAGGAAGCTGGTCGAGGTCGATGGACCCGAACACTTCTTTGCCTCCGTCGGAGCTGGCTGACACACCGCCGCGGCTGCACGCCGCCAAAATATCGAAAACAACCCCATGCAAAGGCGGCGGCCGGCGTTCGACGAGTCAACTTGACACGTCGGGCAACTCAGGGATATATTTCCAATAATCAGAAATCGTTTGGAGAAACGGGAATAGCCGCGACAGCGGCTATTGCCGTGCCGCCTCCTGCGACCAGGCGAGGTCGCGCCGCGACGGCCGCCGATGCAGCCGCTCCGAGATCAGACCGGTTGCCTGCCGGCCCTGGCCGGCGCGCAGGCATGCGACGATGAAAGTGTCTTCCCACAATTCACGTTGTGCGTGACTGCCGCCGATCCGCACCAGTTCCGGCATCAACGGCGCCAGGATGCGCACGGCATTGTCGTGATCGCCGGCGGCGAAGGCCGCGATGCCGCGGCCAAGCCCGATCGCGGCGGGGCCGGGCGCGAGCTTGCCGTCGGCGTCGCGCGCCGCCATCTCGGCCAGCCGCGCCTCCAGCGCATCGTTATTCGTCGTGGCCGCGACCAGCGCGTGGTGCACGTCGGCGAAATGCGCGCCGGCCCTGGGGAAGTAGCCGTCGCCATAGGCGGCGACATCCTTCCAGTGCGCGTCGAGACCGGACTTGCCGGCGACCGACAGCCGCCACAGCAGCGAGGCCGTGTCGGTGTAGATATTGAGCGGCGGATAGGGCCGGTTGGCCGGCTTGATGTGCTGCTCGTAGATCTCGAGCGCACTGTCGGCATCGCCTTCCTCGATCGCGATCAGAGCGAGGTGCCAGGCGAGATGGCCTTGCAGGAAGCTGGTGCGATCATTCGCCGGCAGCCACGCAGAGAGGAAGCTGCGGCCTTCCGCCGCGTCGCCCTGCTCGAACAGCGCGTGCGCCACCGCGTGCGCGGCGCCGGCATTCTCCGGCTTCAGCGCATAGCCGCGCTCGGTGACGGCGCGACCCGAGACGAGCTCGCCGGCCTCGGTCTTCGACCAGCCGAGATAGGTGAGGAACCACCAGTCGTCGCCATAGTCGCCGGTGTAGCGTTCGCAGATCGTGAGCCGGGCCGCGTCGTGGTCGGACCGGCCGGAGAAGGCATAGAGGCCGAAGGCGCCGAGCAACAGCGAGAGGATCTGCGCATCGCGCGGATATTCGCTCAGATGCTGTTCGGCTGCCGTCATCGCCTTCTTGCCCTGGCCCTCGATCACCGACGCGATGATCTCGATGTGCTGACGCTCGCGTGGGCTCGTGGCCGCCGCGAGCCGCCGAGCATCGGCGGCCTTGGCGCGGGCCTGGGCGCCTTCCATGTTGAGCTGGTGGACGCGCGCGCGCCCCAGATGGGCGAGCGCGAAATCCGGGTCCTCGGCGATGGCTGCCTCGAACGCGGCATCGGCGCCGTGCAGCGCCGCCAGCATGCGATCGACGCCGTCGATGTAATGTGCAGCGGCGCGCTCCGAACTGGTGGTGAGCGGCAGGCCGTAGCGGTCATGGATCATCGGTTGTCCTCCCGAGTTTGGCTGTGAAGTCTAGCAGAGGCGCGCGGGCCGACAATATTGCGGGAGATGTTCTTGAAGCGGTTGAGCCGGTGGCGATCCGCCGCTAGCTTGCGGCCATTGTCGAACCGGTGGGGAATCGGGGCTCTTGGACGTGACATCAGGCGAAGCGACTGCGGAGGCGGCAAAGCCATTGCATGGACCGGCTGTCCCGGAGATGCCGCTGCTGCGGATCGAGGGGGTCGCCAAATCGTTCGGCAATTTCCGCGCGGTCGACCAGCTCTCGCTCGATATCCGCGCCGGCGAGTTCTTCGCGCTGCTCGGCCCGAGCGGCTGCGGCAAGACCACGCTGCTGCGCATGCTCGCCGGCTTCGAGACCCCGGACGAGGGCCGCATCCTGCTCGGCGGCAGCGACATCGCCCAGGTGCTGCCGCACGAGCGGCCCGTCAACATGATGTTCCAGAACTATGCGCTGTTTCCGCATCTGTCGGTGCGCGACAACATCGCCTTCGGCCTGAAGCGTGCCGGCATGGCGCGCGCCGACATCGCGACCCGTGTCGCGGAGATGGTCGCGCTCGTCAAGCTCGAGGGGCTCGAGAAGCGCAAGCCCGACCAGCTCTCCGGCGGACAGCGGCAGCGCGTGGCGCTGGCGCGCTCGCTGGCCCGCCGGCCGCAGGTGCTGCTGCTCGACGAGCCGCTCGCCGCGCTCGACAAGAAGCTGCGCGAGAGCACGCAAGGCGAACTGATGGAGCTGCAACGCCGGCTTGGGATGACCTTTATCATCGTCACCCACGACCAGGAGGAGGCGATGACGATGGCCGGCCGCATCGGCGTGATGGACGCCGGCCGCCTGGTGCAGGTCGCCACCCCGCGAAATCTCTACGAGGCGCCGGCCTCGCGCTGGATCGCCGAGTTCGTCGGCGACATCAACCTGTTTAGCGGCCAGGTCGCCGCGCGCGAGAATGGACGTCTGACGGTCTCGACCGCGGAAGCCGGGACGCTCGCGGTCAGCGAGCTGTGGCCGCCGGTGACCAAGCAAGCCGTCAGCGTCGCGATCCGGCCGGAGAAGGTGAAGCTGTCGCGCCGCGCGCCGGCCTCGGATGAAGGTGGCTCGCATGCGATCAACCGGCTGGAGGGCGTCGTCAGTGACGTCAACTATCTCGGTGGCGTCACCAGCTATCGGGTGAGGCTGGAGACCGGCGCCGTGGTGCGCGCGTCGATGGCCAACACCGCGCGGCTCGATGTCGACGCCTATCTCGCCGGCCAGCGCGTGGTGGCGTGGTTCACCGCCGATGATTGCCTGGTGCTGGAGCAATGAGCGCGCGCCGCATCTTTGCCCGGCCGGCGCGGCTTGCCGCGATCGCGCCTTATCTCTGGATGGTGCTGTTCTTCCTGGTGCCGTTCGGCTTCGTGCTGAAGATCAGCCTGTCGCAGACCGCGATCGCGCAGCCGCCCTATACGCCGGTGTTCGATGTCACCGCCGGCCGCGCGGCATTGGCCGCAGCGTTCGCGCAATTGTCGTTCGACAATTTCCGGCTGCTGGTCCAGGACAATCTCTACATCCTGTCCTATCTGCGCAGCCTCGTCGTGGCGGTGAGCTCGACGCTGATCCTGCTGTTGATCGGCTACCCGATCGCCTATGGCATGGCGCGGCTGCCGCAACGCTGGCAGGGCGTCGCGATGATGCTGGTGATCGTGCCGTTCTGGACCTCGTTCCTGATCCGCATCTATGCCTGGATCAACATTTTGCAGCATGACGGCCTGCTCAACCAGGTTCTCCTCACGCTGCACATCGTCTCCGCGCCGGTGGTCTGGCTGTCGACCGACAGCGCGATGTATCTCGGTATCGTCTATTCTTACCTGCCGTTCATGATCCTGCCGCTCTATGCGACGCTCTCGAAGCTGGATGCCTCGCTGCTGGAGGCAGCCGGCGATCTCGGCGCCTCGCCGTTGCAGGCGTTCTGGCTGGTGACGTTCCCGCTGTCGCTGCCGGGCGTCGGCGCCGGCGCGCTGCTCTGCTTCATCCCGATCGTCGGCGAGTTCGTGATTCCCGACCTGCTCGCCGGCTCCAACTCGCTGATGATCGGGCAGACGCTGTGGCTCGAGTTCTTCACCAACAAGGATTGGCCGGTGGCGTCCGCCGCTGCGGTCGCGCTGTTGCTGCTGCTGGTGCCGCCGCTCGTGCTTTATGACCGCCTGCAACGGCGCCAACTCGAGGCAGGCCGTTGATGGCGCACACCGTCACCAGGCTCACCCGCTTCAACATGACGTCGCTGGCGTTGGGCTTGGCGTTTCTCTATCTGCCAATCGTGATCCTGGTGATCTACTCGTTCAATGCCTCGCGGCTGGTGACGGTGTGGGGCGGCTGGTCGCTGCGCTGGTACCAGGAGTTCTTCAACGACCGCGCCATGCTGGAGGCGGCCTGGATGAGCCTGTCGGTCGGCGCGGTGTCGGCGACGCTGGCGACCCTGCTCGGCACATTGGCGGCGGTCGGGCTGGCACGGGGCGAGCGGTTCCGCGGGCGGGCGCTGTTCTCGGGCATGCTGTATTCGCCGCTTGTGATGCCCGAGGTGATCTCCGGCCTGTCGCTGCTCTTGCTGTTCGTGGCGCTCAATGCGGAGCGCGGCTTCTGGACGGTGACGATCGCCCACACCACGCTGACGATGTGCTTCGTCACCGTCATCGTGCAGTCGCGCCTGTCGACGCTCGACCGCAGCCTGGAGGAAGCCGCGATGGACCTCGGCTGCGATCCGGTGCGCGCGTTCCTGATGGTGACGTTGCCGCTGATCGTGCCGGCGATCATCGCCGGCTGGATGCTCGCCTTCACGCTGTCGCTCGATGACGTCGTGATCGCGAGCTTCACCACCGGGCCTGGCTCGGCGACCTTGCCGATCCGGATCTACTCCGAAGTGCGGCTCGGCGTGAAGCCCGAGATCAACGCGATCTGCACTTTGGTGATCGCGCTGATCGCCGTGATCATCGTGGTGGCGTCGTTCGCCTCCAAAATCTCGAACGCGCGTGGCGAGAGCGCGGCGCCGCTGTAATCTCTTGTTTCGACGCATTTTCCTTGCGGGAAACATCTCCGTGCAAGGGAGCCACCGGCGGGAGGGAGCCTGCGCAGCGTGCTCACCTCACGTCAGTTGCTAGCGCGGTGAGGCGAGAAGACTTGCGCGCGCCGCTGGACGTCTACTTTTCTCGAAACGCTCAGACCTCACGACTTGACGGCGCCCGCCGTCAGGCCACCCACCATGTAGCGCTTGAAGGCGTAATAGACTGCGGCCGGCGGCAGCGCGTAGATGAAGCCTGTCGTCATCAACAGCTCCCACGGCGAATCGTCGGCGGCGAGGAAGTTGCCGAGCGCGACCGGCAGCGTGATGTCGGTGTCCTTTGACAGCAGCAGGAACGCGTAGAGATATTCGTTCCAGGCGAGCAGGATCGCGTAAGTGCCGACCGCGACCAGCGAGGGCATCATCAAGGGCACATAGACCAGGCGGAACAATTGCAGCGTGGTGGCGCCGTCCATCGTCGCGGCCTCGTCGAGCTCGACCGGCAGCTTGTCGGACGCCTGTTTCAGCACCCAGATCGCGTAGGGCGCGGCGATCGTCACCATCGCCAGGATCAGCGACCAGTGGGTGTTGAGCAGCCCGTAATTACCCATGGTGCGGTACATCGGCACGGCGAGGAACGCCGCCGGGATGAAATAGGTGAACAGCGCCATGTTCATCACGGCGCGGCCGCCCGGCACACGCAGCCGCGAGATCGAGAACGCGGCGGCGGTGGCGACGAACAGCGTCAGCGCGCCGACCGCGAGCGCAATCACGGTCGAATTCCAGAACTGGATCCAGAAGTCGCGCAGGAAGTAATGCTGCTGATGGAACACGATCGAGAAATTGTGCAGCGTCGGATGATCAGGCCACAGCTTGCCGGTGAACGCGTCCTCCTTCGGCGAGATCGCGAACACGAACATGTGGTAGATCGGGATCATGGTCCAGATGAAGACCGGGATGCCGATCAGGAGCAGCTTGGCTTCGGTGCCGACGTCGCGCAAGGTGGGTAGCTTCATCGCGACAACCGTTTCATCATGAAATAGACCAGCGGCAGCACGAACGGCATGGCGCAGACGATCGAGGCCATCGCCAGCGAGAGCTGGTCGAGCCTGAGATAGCGGATGCCGAGCGTCGACAGCACATGGGTGAGATCGGCGGGGCCGCCGCCGGTCAGCAGGTAGACGCTGTTGAAGTCGCCCAGCGTCCAGATCATCGAGAGCAGCGTGCAGGTGATGTAGAGCGTCTGCATCGACGGCCAGGTGATGTAGCGGAATTTCTGCCACCAATTGGCGCCGTCGACGTCGGAGGCCTCGTAGAGGTCCTGCGAGATGGCGAGCCGTCCGGTCAACAGGATCAGCGTCCAGAACGGCAGCGACTTCCAGATGTGGACGCCGATCGCCATCGCCAGCGCCACCGCCGGATCGTTCAGCCAGTTCGGGCCGTCGTCGCCGGTGAACTTGAAGATCAGCTGGTTGATCACGCCCCATTCGGGATTGAGCATGAAGCGCACCGAGAGGATGGTCGGGATCGACGGCACCGCCCAGGGCAGGATGAAGATCACCGACAGCCACCGGATCCAGGCGCGCTGCTGGGCGAAGAAGCCGGACAGGAACAGCGCGATCAGCATCTTGATGTTGATGCCGATCACCAGGAAGATCAGCGTGTTGACCGCGGCGCGCGCGAAGATCGGGTCGTGATAGAGCGCGACATAGTTCGACGGCTGGCGCGCCAGCCACAGGCCGTAGCAGACCGGATAGACCACGAAGGCGAGGAACACGAGCAGGTAGGGCACGAGCAGCGCGATGCCCCAGACCTGCGGCGGCGACAACCGCGCCGACAGCGGCGGCGAGGGGGCATCGGATGCGGAGAGCGTGATCGCCATGATGCGCCTACTCTTGAAACGAGATGCCGGCCACGGTTACGACGTCGTCCCGGCGAAGGCCGGGACCCATAACCACAGGCCCAGCCGCTGCGCGAAAGCCGTCGACGAGCCTACTCCAAGACGACCGCCGCGGCGTATGGGTCCCGGCCTTCGCCGGGACGACGCGGAGCAAGTCTCGGCAGAGGCGGCCATCGCTTACGTCACCCCGCAACCTGCTTGATGCGGGCGATCAGTTCGTCGACGGCCTTATCCACCGGCACCTTCTCGCTGACCACCCGGTTCATGGCCTTGGCCCAGACGTTCTCGTTGTTCAGGATGGTGAACTTCCAGTTCTTGGTGAAGTCGAACGGCGCGGTGCCGCCGGTGAACTGGTTCCAGACCGCCTTGCGATGCCGGTCCGCTTGCCAGAACGGGCTGGCCTGGCTCGCCTTGGTCACCGGGAACCAGCGGCCGAGCGCACCCTCGACATAGGGCCGCACATTGTCCTCCTGCATCAGGAAGGCGATGAACTGCTTGCCCTCCGCCTTGTTCTTGGCGTTGGCGAAGATCAGCCCGGTCTTGACGTCGGAGCGGTACTTGATGGTCGAGCCGTCCGGCGCCTTCGGGAACGACGCGGTGATGATGTCGTGCTCATAGGCCTGCTTCCCGGCGGCGCGCTGCGCGTCGGTCAGCGCCGGGTTGGTCGAATCCTCGAACCATTTCGCCGCGATCGAGATCGTGAAATTATGCGTCATCACGATCGTCTTGTTGTGGAAGGCGACGTTGTTGTCGGGGTCCTTCCAGGTGGTGGACGAGGGCGGCGTGCAGCCCTTGATGTAGGTGTCGGTGTAATCCTTCAGCGCATGGATCAGGCCGTCGCGCACCTTGGGATCGTCGACCAAAAGCTTGCCGTCGTCGTCGACCAGCTTGACGTGATAGGCGTCCATGAAGGTGTAGAACGACTGGAACGAGTCGGTGGATTCCACGCCCATCGGCTGGCCGACGCCGTAGATGCGCTGGCCGGTCGCCTTGCGGATCGCCGGCTGCACCTTGTCGCACCAGAACGACCAGTAGTCCTCCCACTTGTTCGGGATGTCGGCGGCCTTGAAGCCGGCCTTCTCCAGCATGTCGCCCCAGATCTGGACGTGCATGCTCTGCTGCTTCAGCGGGAAGCCGTAATAGGACTTCTTCTTGGCGACGTCGTTGTAGAGCAGGGCTGCTTCCAGCGTGTTCGGCGCGAACGCGTCCTTCATCGGCAGCATGATGTCGGAGAGGTCTTCGAGCTTGCCCTCGAATGCCCATTTGCCCTGGGCCTGCACGTCGTAAGTGTCGGAATAGGCGACGTCGGGCACGGTGCCGGAATCGAGCGCAGCGACGGTCTTCGGGATCATGTCCTGGATCGCATATTGCGACAGTTCGACCTTGATGCCGGTCTTGGCTTCGAATTTCTTGATCGTGTCGAGCAGCGCGTCGTCTTCGGATTTGTAAAATCCCTTGCCCCACCAGACGGTGATCGTCTTGCTCTGGGCGAGAGCGGGTGCCGTTGCGGCGAACAGGCCGACCGCGGCGACCGCAAGTGATAGCGCACCGATAACCTTGGATTTCACGTTGTTCTCCCCTCTTGGCGCCGGCTTATTTTTTAACCGGTTGGGTAAAACACTAGCGCATGGCCGTGACCTGATAAAGGTGTCGCGTCGACGACTTCTGTAGGGGTTCGCGGCGCGCGCGCGGATCAGTCCCGGCGCATCGATGCGGAACGTGAATGGATCGGATCAATTCGGCTTGGTCAGTTCGACTTGGTCAATTCGATTTGGTCAATTCGATTTGGCGTTCTCGGCCGCTGTCGCCGCTCCGCTGCCGGGTGGTGCTGCGGTCGCGGCATCGGGCGCCGGTTGCCGCGCGCCGCCGCCGGTGAAGCGCTCGATCACCGAGCGCACCGCATCGCGGGTCTTGCGATCCTTCACCGCATCGAGCAGCGGAGCCGACGCCGGCGAGCGGCGGATCAGGCTCTCCGGATCGGGGAAGATCAGCGGATCGTCCCACGGGCCCTGGATCACGAACGGCAGGTCGAACGCGTTGCCGCCGGCGGATGCCGAGGTCAGGCTGGCGACGCCCTTGAGGTCGTATTCGCGCGACGGCACCGAGGCGGTGCCGGTCAGCGTGATCTTCGCCGCCGGGCTTTCGACGTGGATGTCGTCGGCGGTGGCAACGCCGTCGGCGAACTTCACCGAGATGCTGAGATTGTCATAGGGCGTCGAGCCGGAGCGGAAATTGCCGCCGCCGGACAGCGGCCGCTTCTCCAGCCGCCGCAGCAGCTGCTCGACATTGAAGCCGGCGATCGCGCCGTCGTGCCCGGTCAGCGTGGCGGTGCCGTCGAGCGACGACGCGAGCCCGAACGGGCTCGAGCCGGAGGCGGTCAGCGAGACGTTGAGGTTGCCGCGGCCGGACAGCTTGTTGATGCCGAACAATTCGCTGGCGCAGGCCTGCAAATCGACATCGGTGAACTGGAATTGCGCCCTGACGTCGGCCACCGCATCGGAGCGCGCGATCGCGAACGAGCCCCTGGCGATGCCGCCATACATCTGCGCCTCGCCGACGCTGAGCGCGAGCGCACCGCCGCGCAGATTGGCGCCGAACGCGGTGCGGCCGAGCCTGGACGGGCCGACCGTCACCTTGGCGGCCGACAGCCGCATGTCGAGATCGGTCGACGACAGCGAGGACAGATCGAACAGCTGCCTGTTCCAGTCGCGCTGGCCGCTGGCCAGCAGGCGGAAGGTCGAGATGTAGGGCGTGAAATCGAGATTGCCGGCGGCAAGCGTCGCTTGCAGCGTCTGCCGGCCGTTATTGGCGTAGGTCATCACGCCCTCGGCGACATTGCCGTCGAGCTCGACATTGACATTGGTGAGGGCGACCGAGCCGCCGACCACATTGGCGCGGGCCTTCATCGCGAAGCGGCCGAAGCCGCCACCGCCGCCGGGTGGAGCCTGTCCCATCCAGCGCAACGCGTTGCGCAGCGACGGGCTATCCATGGTGGCGGTGCCTTCCATCATCAGGCTGGTGCGGTTGGCCACGGTTCCGTCGAACGCAACCTTCAGCGGCGCGCTGGCGAGCCGTGCCTTGAGGCCGGAACGGTCGCCCGACAGCAGCGCGACGAAATCGCTGGCGCTGATCGAGCCGTCGACGCGCTCGCCGCGCCAGTCGAACTGGCCGGTTGCGGCAAATGAACGCGAGATCGATGGCCAGGCCAGCGACAGATCGATGTCGCCGAGCTTTTCGGAGACGTGGTTGGCGCCGTCCTCGTAATTCAGCTCGCCGTCCTGGATCCGGATTTCCGAGAACGACACCTGGTTCTCGGCCCCCGGCGTCATCGCCTTGGCGATGGTCTCGACGAACGGTGTCCAGTTGCTCTCGCCGGCGGCGTCGCGGACCACATGGATATGCGGGCGCAGCATCATGACGTCGGCGATCTCGAACCGCCGCAGCAACAGTGGCAGCAGGCGCAGATTGGCGGTCAGCACATCGACTTGCAGCGCCGGATCGATGGTATCGGCGCCCTTCAGCCCGACATTGTGGAAGGAGACGTAGCTGCCCGGAAACACCGAGACATCGATCGGGCCGTTGACGACGAGCTCGAGCCCGGTCACGGCGCGGATCTGCGCCTCCACCGCGCTCTGCAACGCGTCCCGGTTGAGGAACCACGACGTTCCGACCAGGCCGATGAGCACCAGGCCGAAAAGCGCCGCGATCGGCATCCCCAGGCGCTTAATTCCTTGGGCCATCGTCAATGACATGTCCGGGTCGGGTTGAGGTTTGTCGGGTCGTCGTCGAACACAGCGGGTTCTCGCCGGAAGCCCCTGCCAACCCACGCAACTTGAAGGGTTTTCTTGACGCTTTCAAGGCCATGTTGCCGCCGCGGGCCGCCGCCTGTCGTCGCACGGTGCCGTGATTGACGCATTGCGAAGATTTCGCCTAATAATCCGCTTTGCCACAGCCGTTCCGCGCCCTCCATCAGGTATTTGCTGCATGAACAAAGTTTATCCCGACGCCAAATCGGCACTCGATGGTCTCCTCAAGGACAACATCATGATCATGTCGGGCGGCTTCGGCCTCTGCGGCATCGCCGAGACCCTGTCGGACGCGATCCGCGATTCCGGCGTCAAGGGCCTGACGGTGGTGTCCAACAATGCCGGCGTCGACGGCATCGGCCTCAGCCGGCTCTTGGAGACGCGCCAGATCAAGAAGATGATCTCGTCCTATGTCGGCGAGAACAAGCTGTTCGCCCAGCAATATCTCGCCGGCGAGCTCGAGCTCGAGTTCAACCCGCAGGGCACGCTGGCCGAGCGCATCCGCGCCGGCGGCGCCGGCATTCCGGCCTTCTACACAAAAACGGGCGTCGGCACGCTGATCGCCGAAGGCAAGGAAGTGAAGGAGTTCGACGGCGAGAAGTACATCATGGAGCGCGGCCTGTTCGCCGACGTCGCCATCGTCCACGCCTGGAAGGGCGACACCGCCGGCAATCTGGTCTACCGCAAGACCGCGCGCAACTTTAACCCGATGATGGCGACCGCCGCGAAGGTCACCGTCGCCGAGGTCGAGCACCTGGTGCCGGCCGGCGAGATCGACCCGGACCACATTCACACCCCCGGCATCTTCGTCAAACGCATCATTGAGGTCGGCACGGCCAAGAAGCGGATCGAGTTCCGCAACACCCGTCCGCGGCCCGCCGCTTAAAACCCTTTTCTTCAGGAGAGCCTCATGGCCTGGACCCGTGAACAGATGGCCGCCCGCGCTGCCAAGGAATTGCGCGACGGTTATTACGTCAATCTCGGCATCGGCATCCCGACGCTGGTTTCGAACTACATCCCCGACGGCGTCGACGTGAACTTGCAGAGCGAGAACGGCATGCTCGGCATGGGCCCGTTCCCCTATGAGGACGAGGTCGATGCCGATCTCATCAACGCCGGCAAGCAGACCGTGAGCGAGCTGCCCTCGACCAGCTATTTCTCCTCGGCCGAATCCTTCGGCATGGTGCGCGGCGGCCATATCGATCTGTCGATTCTCGGCGCCATGCAGGTGGCGCAGAACGGCGACCTCGCCAACTGGATGATCCCCGGCAAGATGGTGAAGGGCATGGGCGGCGCCATGGACCTCGTCGCCGGCGTCAAGCGCGTCGTCGTCGTGATGGAACATTCCGCCAAGGACGGGCCGAAGCTGCTCAAGCAGTGCAATTTGCCGCTGACCGGCGAGCGCGTGGTCGACATGGTCGTGACCGACCTTGCGGTGTTCACCATCGACAAGCACGGCAAGGACGGCATGGCGTTGATCGAGCTCGCCGACGGCGTCACGCTCGACGAGGTCAAGGCCAAGACCGAGGCGGAATTCCGCGTCGCGCTGAAGAACACCTGACATGACCGGCGCGGGACGATCTTCGATCCGTCCCGCCCGCTCCGACGATGCGGCCTTCATCGCCCGCATCGTGCTGGCCGCGCAGCGCGGCCCAATGCCACGCGGCTGGTTCGACATCGCGCTCGACCGTCCGGAGGACGAATGCCTGGCATTCATGACGCGGCTCGCCGTTGCGCGGGTGCGGTCATGGTACCACGTGGCCCACTTCCTGATCGCCGAAGTCGACGGCCAGCCTGCCGCCGCGCTGTGCGCGATGCCGGCATCCGGAACGGTGGTTGCCGCGCGCGCGGCGATCGTGGAGGTCGCGGCGGAGACCGGCACGGATGCAGAGAGTATCCTTGCGCGCGGCGGCTACGCCCGCAATTGCTGGGTTCAGGGCGGCGAGGGCGACTGGCTGATCGAGCATGTCGCCCGGGAAGCCTCGCAACACGGCCGCGGTCTGGTGCAGGCGCTGATCGGCCGCGCACTCGCCGACGGCAAGGCCGCAGGTTTCGCGCGGGCATCGATCTCGTTCCTGATCGGCAACGACGCGGCGGAGCGCTGCTACGCCAAGGCCGGCTTCGCCTTCGCCGAAGAGAAGCGCGATGCCGCATTCGAGGCGCTGACCGGCGCGCCCGGCTTTCGCAGATTTGCGCGGGCGATTTGAGCGGGGCGGCCAACGCGCCACGTCCCAGCCGAGGTTGGTGATGGTGCGGTCCGCTTGTGCCTCATTGGCGCTGTCGTCCCGGCCTGCGCCGCCATCCAATTGTCATGTGGGTGTCGCGTCAGGCCAAACGCGTGTCGCCATAGTCCAAGTGTCCGGAGCCGAGTTGCGCTATCTGGACCCCCTTCAGGCGCCCGGTTGCTTGCACGCCGAAATGGCGTGAGCCCGGCAATCCGGCCGCCCAAACAAAATCCGAAACAGGGGGACGACTGAGGTTGCGCACGGGATGTTTCGACACGCCGTGCCGCCGCAGCCGTCCTTGCTCCCGATTGTCTGCATCATCGAGGACCGATCCGTGATCAAGGTTTTCCGCCGTTCGTTCGTTGCCGGCCTGCTGTCGCTTGTCCTGGCGTTGCTGTCCCCTCATGGCGCGCAAGCGCAGGGGCAAGCTCAAGCTCAAGGGGCCGACACCATCCTCGTGCTCGACGCCTCCGGCTCGATGTGGGGCCTGGTCGACGGCCAGAGCAAGATCTCCGCAGCCAGGCAGGCGGTCGATGCCATCCTGTCGAAATGGAATCCCGCCGATCGTCTCGGCGTGATGGTCTACGGCCATCGCTCGAAGGGCGACTGCAAGGACATCGAGCTGATGGTGCCGGTCAGCAAGTTCGACGCCGCGAAGGTCAAGGCTGCGATCGACGGCATCAACCCGAAGGGCAAGACGCCGATCTCGGATTCGCTGCGTGCCGCCGCCGAGGCGCTGCACTCGACCGAGAACAAGGCCAATGTGATCCTGGTCTCCGACGGCATCGAGACCTGCGCGCCGGATCCGTGCGCGGCCGCCGCCGAACTCAAGAAGGCCGGCATCGGCTTCACCGCCCATGTCATCGGCCTCGACGTCGCCGATCCCGCCGCGAAGAGCCAGCTGCAATGCATCGCGCGCGTCACCGGCGGCGTCTATCTCGATGCCAGCAACGCATCGAGCCTGACCGGGGCGCTGACCAAGGCGGTGGCGGCAACGCAGGGCACCAAGGTCGCGAGCGAGGCGCCGCCGCAGCCGGCCGCCGATCCCTATCTGGGCAAGAACATCCGCGGTGTGGCGCGGCTTGCCGAGGGGCTCGATCCGATCAGCGACGAGGACGTCAACTGGAGCATCTTCAAGCGCGCCGGCGACGAGAAGGGCGCGCATGTCAACACCTTCTACGGTGCGCCGTTCGCCGACAACATCGCGCCCGGCGACTACATCGTCGAGGTGACCTACCGGCAGCTCAAGCGCGAGTTTCCGCTCAAGGTCGAGAAGGGCAAGCAGGCTGCGCTCGATGTCATCCTCGATGCCGGCTATGTCACCAGCGAAGGCGCCGTTGCCGGCGGCGCGGGCAAGGTCGACGACGTGGTCTGGCGGGTCACCGACAAGGGCGGCAAGGTGATTGCGCAGGAATACGACGCGGTGCCGCGCTTCGTGCTCGCCGCGGGCGGTTACACCCTGACGCTGACCAAGGGCCAGTCCAAGACCAGCAAGCCGTTCACGGTCACCGCCGGCGATTCCAGCAACGTGCAGATGACGATCGATGTCGGCAAGCTGATCGTCACCACCACCTATGCGGAGGGCGGGCCCAAGGTCGAGAAGGACCTCGTGGTCGCGGTCCACCAGCCCGCGAAGCCCGACGGCGACGAGGGCGAGAGGGTCGCGCAGGAATACGATCCGGAATCGAAGTTCGATCTGCCCGGCGGCAGCTACGAGGTGAAGGTGACGGTCGGCGAGGCCAGGGGCACCGCGAGCACTGAGGTGAAGTCCGGCGCGCCGACCCGCGTCACGGTCAATCTCAACGCCGGCGTGGTCGGGATCAAGGCCGAGAGCGCCCAGCAGATCGACATCTACAGCGCCGAGCGCGACCTCAATGACGAGCGCAAGCGCGTCGCGGTGAACTATGAGGCGACCTACAACGTCGCGCTCAACGCCGGCGACTACGTCGCGGTCGCCACCTATGCCGATGGCCAGACGTCAGAGAAGCCATTCTCGATCGCCGCCGGCAAGCGCCAGACGGTGGAGATCAAGCAGCCCTAAGGTGTGGCGCGTCGGCAAGTGTACGTGAGGTGAGCACCCTCTTCGGCTCCCTCCCCCCTTGCGGGGGAGGGTTGGGGGAGAGGGGTACGCCCCGGGCGAGATGACTGTCGTAGGTTTGGCGTTCGCAATCATGCGCCGCGGGCGCTGAAGCATTGTTGAACGGAGAGCGCGTGCCGTGTGGCTACCCCTCTCCCTAACCCTCCCCCGCAAGGGGGGAGGGAGCCCTTCCGTCAGTGCGACCCTTACGAGGAACGTCGTATGGCGTATTTCTCACGCCCGCGCAGCGGCGTGAGCGAAGGTCACCTCGATCAGCGTGCCGGTGCGGCCGCCGGTCCTGATCTGGAATTTGGCGCGGTTGGCTTCGACCAGCGCCTTGGTCAGTGACAGGCTGACGCCGCCGGAACCCGCCTGGTCGGAGGGTGTCGGCGCGCGGAACGGCTCCAGCGCGGCGGCTACCTCGTTGTCGTTGAGGCTCTGCCCGGTGTCGCGCACCCGCAGCATCACCTCGCCGAAATCCGACAGCGCGGTCGAGACGATCACCTGGCCGCCGGCATTGGCGAGATGGATCGAGCTGCCGATCAGGTTCAGCGTGATCTGGCGCAGCGCGCGGGCGTCGGCGACGACAGGCGGCAGCGTGTGCGCGAGCGAGGTGCGGATGATGATGCGCTCGCGGTTGGCCTGCGGCTGCATCACCGCGACGCAGCTCTCCACCATCTCGTTGAGGTTCTGGCTGGTGAAGGCGAGGTCGAGCTTGCCGGTCTCGATCCGCGAAAGATCCAGCAGGTCGTTGACGATCGCGATCACCCGCTCGCCGGAGGCGCGGATGTCCTTCATGTATTCGACGTAGCGTTCGTTGCCGAGCGTGCCGAAGCGCTCCGAGATCATCACCTCGGCAAAGCCGATGATGGCGTTGAGCGGCGTGCGCAGCTCGTGGCTGATCCGCGCCAGCATGTCGGTCTTGGCATTGGCGGCGCGTTCGGCGAGCCGCCGCGCTTCGCGCACTTCGCCCTCGCTCTTCTTGGTCTGCGACAGATCGCGGAACACCGCGAAGAAGTTCGGCCCGTCGGCGCGGGTGCGGCCCATCGTCACCGACAGCGGGATGATGCCGCCCTGGCGGACCCGGCCGAGCGTCTCGCGGCCATGATCGAGCAGGCTCGCCACGCCGGACGATTTCACACTCGCGAGATAGTCGAAGATGCCGTGCTGGCTCTCCGGCGCGAACAAATCGGCGAGATTGTGGGTGATGAAGGCGCCGCCGTCATAGCCGAACAGCGCCTCGGCGCTGCGGTTGCAGGAATGGATGTTGCCCTGGGCATCGAACATGATGATGCCTTCGGCTGCGGTGTCGAGGATCGCGCCAAGTTCTTCTGCGTCGGCGTGGCCGGCTTGCGGCGGCGGTGGCGCGAGCACGGGCTCCGCGATTGCGGCCGGCGCCGGATCGGACAGCGCGGCGGCGACCGCGGTGTCTTCCTCGAGCGTGCGCGAGAAGATCAACGCCAGCGCGGACTCATCGTCCCATGTGATGGTGTGCAGCCGGGCGTCGGCGGATACCGCTTGCGCGCCATGCTCCGCGTGCTGGTTTGCCGAGATGGTGACCGGCGTGCCGGTGCCCGAGGTGCTGCTCGCCTGCGAGACGCCGGGCTCGACGTAGAGCGCGTCCAGTCCACCGGCGGCCTCCAGCGCGTGCAGGCTGTCGTAGCCCATGCGCGCGAGGAAGGCGTGGTTGGCGTAGAGCAGGCGGTCCAACCGGTAGATCAGGATGCCGACCGGCAGGAGATCGAGCAGCGCACGGTCGCGCCGCGCGTCCGCGCGGGGCGCGGGCTCGGGTTGTATCAGCCAGTTGGCCTTTGGCAGGTCGGCCGGCGGCGGCTGTTGCGCGACGGTTTCCTGACGCGGGGCGGTCTCTGCCACTGGCGCCGGTTCTTGCGCTGGCGGCGGTTCGGGCAAAGCGGGGTCGTCGACAACCGGCTCCGCCGCGGTGCGCTGATTGTTTGTCGTGGTGATGCCGGCCTCGCTCTCGAGCCGGGCGGACAATTGGCGGGCGAGTTCGTTGAAGGCGTTGTTCTCGACCGGCGTCAGCGACGGCGGTCTGCTGTCGCCGGCGAGGCGGAACGGCACCACGTTCGGTGGCGGATCATGACTTATCTCATGCGCTTCCGCTTGCGCTGCTCCCTTGGCTTCTCCTGCGGTTTCCTGGGGCGTGTCCACGGCGTGATCCGGGTCGGCTTGGTGTGATGTCTCTGTGGCTGTCGGCTCGCTCAATTCCTCAGGTGCTGCGGTCGTATCGGGCGGCGGCTCCGCATGCGGCGGAGCCATGTCATGCGGCGCGGCGGGCTCGGGTGGCGCATCGGTGCGCGGCGCGGGCGCGACATCGGCCGACAGCGATCGCGGCGCCACCGCGCCGCTGAAGAACTCATAGCGGCGCAAAGCGGCGAGTCGCGCAAGCCCGTCGAGGTCGCGGCACACACCAAAGCCGCGATAGCCGGCGAAATTCCGGTTGCGATCGAATACCGGCAGGCCGGACAATTCGACCGGCAGCCGGCCGCCGCCGTCGACCGGCCAGTTCAGCGTGACGCCGCTCCATGTGTCATGACTGGCGAATGCCCGCATCACATGGCCTTCGGGGTCGAGGCCAAAACTCTCGGCGATGTCGCTCCACAGCCGGCCGAATCCCGCCGCGGTGTGCAGTCCGATCAGGCGGGTGAACTCGTCGGAGCCGAGCGAGAAGCGCCCCTCATGGTCCATCTGCCACATGAAGCGCAGCGGATGCCGCCGCACCGGCAACGGCTCGTCGAGCCAGGACGGCGACTTCGCCGGCGGCGGCGTTGCCAGCTCCGGCTCGGCGGTCGCCGCGGGCGTATCCGCGTTCGCATAGGGCGAGGGGACGGGATCGGGCGGCGGCGCTGATGGCTCCGGAGCCGGCGCGCTCGCCGTCTGCTGGAGATCGGGTGGAGGCTCGTGCGACAGCGGCTGCACCAGCGTTTCGGCTGGCGCGTCGAGCAGCGCTTCCGACAGCGGCTCCTCGATGGCGGGGTTCTCGCCGGATGTGTGGTGAGGCGTTGTGTCGACGGATGTGGCTTCGATGTGCGGCTGTGGTGTCGGCGCGAGGGGGAGAGCAATGTCCGCGGGCTGTCGTGTCTGCGCTTCGGCAGGCGTTTCGATCAGCGCGTCCGACAGCGGCTCTTCGATGGCGGAAATTTCGTCGGGCGTTTCGTCGCGCGGCGCGGTCTCGACGTGGGCGTGTCCTGCTGTCGCAAGAGTTGGCGGAACGCTCGCAGGTTCGGATTCCATCGCGCTGCCGGCCGGCTCGGTTGCGACGGCTTCCGGTGCCGGATCCAGCGCATCGAACAGCGTGAAGCTGGCCGGTGCTTCACTGATCGGCGCGGGGGTTTCGTGATGCGTGACGGCTGGCTCGACGGCGCGAGGTGCCGGCTCCACGGTTGCCGCTTCTGGCGGCTCGGCCGCGTGCACCGGCGACTCCGTTGTCATGGGCTGCGGCGCGACGGGCTCGGGCATGACCGGCGCTGCCGGTCTGGCCGCGAGATGCGGGGCCGGCCTGATCAGCGCCACCAGCGCGCGATCGGCGCCGTGGCCGATCCGCTGCAACACGACGCGGCCGATCGCGACGTCGGCCGCGGCGCGGCCCTGCGTCAGCGCCTCGTCACGGGCGGCATCGAGACCGGCTTCGCCGAGATCGTGCAGGCCGGGCAGCGACCGCGCCGCCTCGTTGGTTGCGACCAACAATCCGTCGGCGGTGAAGGCGGCGGCGGGACGCGGCGGGCCCTGGATCAACCGTTGCAGGCGCTCGGCGAGCGGCATGACCCGGCCGCCGGCGTTGAGCGTCGAAATCAGGATGCCATGGCTGCCGTCCGGCAGGTCGATGCGCCGGCAGCCACAGGTCGCGAGCACGCCGGCGGCCGCGCCGAATCCACGCAGCCGCTCCAGGCGGATCGCACCGTTGGCGCCGAGGCTGGGACCGAGGCGGGCGACCTGGCGGCGGTGCGGATCGGCCGGACCGAAGACGTGCTTGGCCAGTTCAGCGCCGTTCGCGGCACCGAATACCTGCGCGCCGACCGGGTTGGCCCAGATGATCCGCGCGCCATCGGCCGACCATAGCCATGCCGGCTGGACGCCTGTCGCATGGTCCGCCAGCCTGACATCGCCGAGCGCCTGGATCTGGAATTCCGCGTCACTCATCGCGCAAGATTTGACCGCATGGGTTTGGCTTTCTTCCTCGCTTCGCCGACGGGACCGGCGGCCACAGGACGACAGCCTTAACAGAAGGTTAGTATCGCAAGCAGGGGCCGGCAGGTCCATGTCCGCGGCGAGGCTGCCCCCGCCAAAGGCTGGATAACGTTAACTTGGCTGAACGATCCACAGCCGTTTGGCGTTGTCAGGGATAACCCGCTGCGACAGCATGATGCGGAACCAAATGGCACCGCGTCACAGCTACGATCGCAGTATCCCGATATATCCTGCCGTGCGCCCACCGGGCCAACCGGCGGGCCGATCACCAGGCGAGGGAGGACGACCATGAGCGACAACGGGCGTGACCAATTCGAGATCCCCAAGTTTGAAATCCCCAAGGACATGCGGTCGATGGCGGAGGCGAGCTTCGACCAGGCGCGCAAGGCGTTCGAGCAGTTCGTGACCAATGCGCGGGACACCGCCGGCAAGATCGAGGAGCGCAACGCCACGATGCGCGCCGGCGCCAAGGATCTGTCCGCCAAGGCGCTGTCCTATGCGGAAAAGAACGTGCAGTCCTCGCTGGACTATGCCCAGTCGCTGCTCAAGGCCAAGGACCTCACCGAGGTGATGCGGCTGCACAGCGAGTATGTGCAGGGCCAGATGCGCTCGCTCGCCGAGCAGGCCAGCGAAATGGGCCAGGCCGTCAGCCGCGCCGCGATGGATGCGGTCAAGCCGAAGGCCTGACCGGGCGTCTGGTCCGGCTGCGGCAAGCCCAAAACCAGGTCGGGCGCGGTAACCCCATATTCCGTCACATAAAAAATATGGCATCGCACACGATCTTACGTTGCGTTGCACAAAATTGACATGATATGGGTGTTTATTAGGCGCGCCCGACGAAGGGCAATCCCGTGAATCAAGGCAGCGTGATCCATTTCAACGCTCCCGGCCTGATGGGCTCCGGGACGTCCGCAATGGTCACATCTACTCACCCGTTGCGAAGGATTACACGTATGACCAACCCGTCCGATCCGTTTTCCGCCTCGATCATCCCGTTCGAGGTTCCTGAGCAGGTCCGCGCATTCGCCGAGAAGGGCGTGTTGCAGGCCCGCGACAGCTACGCCAAGTTCAAGGACGCTGCCGAGACCCACAACTCGACCGTCGAGGCCGTTTTCACCTCGATGAACAAGGGGGCCACCGCCTATTCGGCCAAGCTGATCGAGTTCTTCAAGGCCAACACCACCTCCTCGCTCGACTTCGCCCAGGAGCTGTTCAGCGTGAAGTCGCCGACCGAAGCCGTGGAGCTGTGGACGTCGCACGCCCGCAAGCAGTTCGAGACCTTCACCGCGCAGGCCAAGGAACTGGCCGAGCTCGGCCAGAAGGTCGCCAGCGAGACCGCCGAGCCGATCAAGGCCAGCGCCGCGAAGTTCACCCAGCAGCCGGCCGCCTGATCGCGGCTCGCACGAGATAGCCGAAGGGCCCGGGCCTTGGCGGTCCGGGCCTTTTTGCTTTCGACGAGGAAACGGCCGCGTTGGTGTTTTCGCGCCCGGCGGAGCCCGAGTCACGCCATCGAAACGCGTTAAGACAAAGCGGCCCTTGGTGCAAAAGCCCGCGTTAAAGCCTTGCCAAAGCGCGGCGTTGCACCTAGTTTCCGCCCGAAATCGCCGCCCCCCTTTACGCGGGGCCGTGCGACAGGATGCAGTTGTAGCTCAGTTGGTTAGAGCGCCTGTCTGTGGAACAGGAGGTCGGTGGTTCGAGCCCACCCAACTGTACCACTACAGTTGAATTGCCCCGCACTCTCAGCATCTTACTGATAGACCTAACGTATTTGCGCCGCCGAAAATACAACGGCGCCTACAAATGGCAGTCAGGATGGCTGGGCTTAATCGTCTCAAGAACGGGCAATTCTTCGCACGCAAAGTCATCCCTGTTGATGTCAAAGACGCGTAACCTCGCGCCATGGTGATCAGATTGAAAGGCTTGAGCGCTATGAGGCTGTCCCGCACCGCCAAGACGCCGTAGCGCTGAGGACAGGCGCACCGGAACACTACCAAGACGATTCAGCTTGCGAGGATCAACATGGCTGCTGAAGGCGACCAAACACCGAGCTTGGGAGTCGAGGTGCCATTTCAAGTCGGCATCGCGGATACCGACATCGACCTTAGCAATGCTGACGAACGCGAGCGATGGCTGCGCGGGCAACCCATCGAAGTCGCAATGGTGATTGCGGCACGTGCGGCGCTGAGAGCAGTGCCAGGCCTTTCATTAGCTCGGGGCTCAAGCGGAAGCCGATTGACGAGACGCAGGTCAATCTTGCGCGTCTTTCGTGCCGTTGCTGCGAGTTGGGCAGCTTTGGCCCATCCCAGCCACAGGGCTGCTCTCTCGGAGAAGGCGAGAGAAGCGCTGGTAGGCCTAGGCAACGTAAAGGCTTCTCCTCCGGAGCGTGCTGCCGCTTATGCAATTGCGAGCCTCCTTTCCGAAGATTCAGAGATACCGGCGCGTGCCAGTACGACGATAGGGTACGCCCTTGATGCAGCGGGCAGCTTCGGGAAGGAGGCCTTCGAAGTGACCGTCGATGCGGTCAAGACTGACGCTTCCCTGATAAGCGAACGCTTTAACAGCGTCACGCTCGCAAACTGGAAACTTTGGCCAGAACAACCACCCAGTTGGGTCTTGGAGAACTGGACTACCTTAAAAGACGCGCTTCTCGCGGAAGACGAACAATGGGACGTTTGGATTGAATGGTACGAGGCAAGGCTGTCTGGAGAGCCGTCAAACATCGATTTGGAATTGGCGCGGTTTATCTTTCAGGATGAACGTTGGTCTGAAGAACCCCGAGTGGTCAACGAACGCATAAAGGCGGCGGTCCAGCTCGCAGCCGACCTTTCGACCCAGATGACTTCAATCAACGCGACCCAGCCGACCCATAACCGCCGCAGCGGAGATGGTGCGTTTGGCACTGCCCCTTTCGGAACCGGTCCCTTCGGCGGTCAGGCGTCGGAACCCTTACTTCCGCAATCGGATGCACCTGTCAGACAGTGGGTGGAAGGAAGCACAGCTGAAGTAACCTCTCGGTTCGAGGCCGCCCCGGAGTTAGCTGAACAATTGGTGCGGAACGCGGCGCGAGAGATTGGGCGAAGTCTCGCCAAACTCTCCGAAAGGATTCCGAACGAGCCGAGCGCACACTCAGGCTATGAGGAGGTTAAGCGATCACTCACTGCGTTACAGGAAGGTCTCGAAGAGGTTGCCTCAGAACTTCAGGCAGGCCGCGAAGAAGCTATTCCTCAGAGAAAGACGGGACATTTCCGCAGAGCAGCCGTTTGCGCACGAGCGATGGCAGACAGCTTCGTTGACTGGATGGAAGTGAACAGTAAGACAGCAGGACGGGTGGTCGCTCACCTGGGACTTGCTACGGTCGTGACTGCAACGATCAGCTATGTAGCGGGCGTCAACCCTACCACTACGTTCGTAATTGCCGCTGGCGCGTTAAGCGGACAAGACATTTGGGAGGTGGTGAAGCAATTCGCGAAGAAGAGTTGAAGGCAAGCGTGGCTGACCAACGAAGCTAGAAGCCTTTGCGTTTTGCAAAATCTTCGAAGTATCTCACCGCTGCCGCTGAAAACGACTCTGCATCATTGTCCGACAAGGCGAGCGAAGGCCAGTCAGTTGCTGTGGGGCTCGTTGGCCAAATTGGCCTGAGGAGGCTGCGCGCTGTGGGCGCGGTACGCCAATCCCAACCCCTCGGTATTTCGGGGAAGTGGCAGCTCATCGCAAAGGCAAAAAGGCTCCCGACAGAGAACGCGGTCGTCTGCATCGTCGGTAGCAGCAGTTCTTCGGTGAGGTTATTCGGCAGTTGGTCTGCGTCAACGATAGGGAAGCTGGCCTTGACCCATTGCGTGGGGTTAGCTTGGCGCGGATAGTGGCCGATCCATATGGACCAACCGGCAGGCGGCGTGCGGTTTTCCATAAGCCATGTTCTGTCCGATTGAGGGACCGCGATACGGCCATCGTCTTGAGATAGATATTCGCCGGTCATAGTCGCCATCGTGATCCAGGTCGCCACCGCCAGTTGGGCAGCTTGGTCCAAAACAACGGGCTTCCCCTCGAACAACGGAATTAAGGCGGCCTTTGCGTCATTCTGTATCTGACTGAGCCAGCCGCTGTTGCAGTCCGAGCACACGATGCGGACCTGCGCGTCGAGATGGTCTCCTGCCCTGATGCGTACGTTGGGCGGTTCAGGCTGTCCGGGTCTCGGAACAAAGACATTGGCGTGGTTGTGCTTGTTCGCGGTGCGCGCGACGTAACGCTTGGTCCATTCGCCCCACACATGCTCGCTGGTCATCTTCTTAGGTTGACCACAGAACACGCAGAGCTTGAGGGGTTTGGACATCGGGCGGAACAGGGGTTGCGAGCATTACAAAAGCGCACTACAAAACGTACCGCTTCTGGCAAGAATATGCTAGGTTTATCAAGGGTTAGGCTGGAGCGCGGCGGTTCCCACCCAACTGTACCAACCGCAATTGAACTGCTCCGCATTCCGAGCGCCTTGCCGATCGGCCCGAGCGAATTTACGCCTTGCAAGATCAAGGGGGCGCCCAGCACGCGTCGCTCCATCCCGATCAGCGCCGCCGCTTGCCTTTCGCTGCGCGCTTGGCGGCCTTGGGTCGCCGTGGAGTCGCCCGCTTGGTCGCTGACGGCTTGGTCGCTGACGGCTTGGCCGCTGCGACCGCGACCGGTGGCTCACTTCCCGCCAGCGATCCGAGCGCGGCGAGCAGCCGATCGGCGGCAGTCTTTTCGCTCTGTCCGGCGGACCGTGCGTATCTGGAAAGCAGGAACGCAGCATTGTCGAGGACGGAACGCCACATCCTGACATTGTTGACGCGGGCATGGTGCTGCCCGAAGTCTTCGATCAGGCGCGCGACGTCTTGCGCAAGGCGGCCGGCGCCGATCGACACGAACAGGTTCAGTTCGGTCTGTCCGACGACGGTCCAGAAGTCCGGTGCGGCGGACGACATTGATTGGCGCACTTCCGCGATGTCGTTGGCCCTGAGCGGCTTCGCCAGCACCAATTGTGCCGCAATCCGGTTCATCGCCGGATAAAAGAACGGACGCGTCTTGGTGTCGCGCGCGATCGTCTCCGCGGCGCTGTAGTGCTGCCGCATTTCGTCGATCGCCTGCATTTCGGCGGACTGATCACCAGCCAGGGCTTCGAGCATCGCCAATCGCTTGAATCCGGAGCCGTAGATGCTTTGCCGCTCGTAGGTCGGCGCCAGCGCCAACAGTTTGTCGAGCAGCGCCATCGCATCCTTGATGGCCGCGCGAGCGTCGTCGAAGGCTTTGGTCGACGGTCCGGCCACGCTGTTGATGTTGCTCCAGGCCTGGCGGATTCTCGCATTGGCCAGTTGCTCGATCGCGATCAGGGATGTCGTTCCATCCTGTGCCGCTCTCGCGCGCTCGTACCACGCGATCGACTCCGCGAAGAAGCCCGATTTCGCCCAAGCGCTTCCGAATGCCTCGGCGACGTCTCCGCGATCTCGGTACTGGCCGAAGGTGGCCTCGAGATAGCGCAGGCGTCCCGCCTGAACGTCGGACGACTTGCGCTGGTACTCGCTTTCCACCTCGATCTGCTCGAGCGCGAACATCAGGGATGGGGCAGAGGCAATGCTGGAAAACTCCTGCCCCGGAGCAGGCGTCGGGCGCTGCGCATCACCGGTTGTTCGCCGGAACCGCCAGTCGGGGTCGCCATAGCACTGATAGGCCGCCCAGGTGTTGCCGCCGACGGCATAGGCTTTTTCCCTGGCCGCCGCGACGGCGTCGATGAAGCGCTTGTCTGCGAGCAGCGCGCGATAGAACTCCCTGGCAAACACGCTCGCAGCTTCATCGTCCACCGCCCAGCCGGCGGCGATCACGCATCGGACGCCACTCTTGATGAGGGCCTGGGCGACACCGGACGCAAATTGCGCGCGGTTGTAGTTGGTGGGCCCGAGCAGCTCGTTTGCAGCGCCGGTCCCGAGATGGCAGCAATTCACGAACACAAGCTCGGGTTGGACCCGCAACGCCTGGATTTCATTGGCTCCCAGGAACGAACCGCCCGAGAGCACCACGCCCCTCGTCGCGATGCCCTTGTCGGTCTCGGTCGGCGGCTCGCCATGGCCCGCCACATGGATGATCCGCCAGGATTTCTTGCAGGCCGCATTGAGCACGGCGATCGCGTCGGGTTCGGGATCCCCGGGGCTGGGACCGCTGATCACGGACGTCACCCGTGCCGAGTTGGACTTCGGGCTATCGGGAGATGTCGTGGCCGCGGTCAGGAACGTCGCGACCTCGAGGGCCTCGCGCCTGGCGCCCAGCAGGATGGGGTAGGTCTCTCGAGCGCAGGCAGGGTCGCCGATCACGAGAATGTCGTCGTCGGCCGTGGCGTTGTTCACGGCGATGTCGGGCGTCGTCATCCGCAGCTTGCGCAACAGCTTGGTCCGGATCGACCATGGCTTCTGCCGGTTCGAAGCTGTCGGCGACTCCAGGGCCTCCCAGGGTATCGGAGCCGTTCCTTGGTCAAGCTCCAGCACCGTCGCCGTGCTGCCACCCAGGAACGACTCGAGATCGCGGGGCAGGAGCAGGGTGAACAAGGTTCGGCCGATCTGCGCGTCGGTATTGGTGTTGTTGGAGGCGGTCGTCACCAGGTTCTTGATGAGGCGCACTTGCATCGGCTGGGGACGCACGTCGTTGCGCGCCCGTTTCGAGTTGATGGTGTAGGCGATCTCCTGGCTGTCGCCTTCGGTCTTCAGCACGAGCGCGCTGATGAAGTCGTAGTCGGCGCCGCGATATCCGGCCTCCGGCGGCCGGCGCAGCGCGCCGGCTTCTCGTGCGATGGTCGGGGCGATCGCATAGGAGCCGGGTGCCGAGATCGCGAGGGTCTGAAGCGCATTCCAGGCGTCGCTCGCGCGGTCGAGATAGAGTTCGATGATCTTGAGCTGGTCGACACGCGGCCACTGCGCGTCCGCAGGGTCCTTCTCCGCGATCTGTTCGTTGGCCTCACGCACGCCCTGCGCGATCAACTGGGCGGCTTGGCCGGGCGTGATGCCGCTGCCGCCGCTGCCCAGCAGCGTGGTCGCGAGCGCAAATCCGGTGACGACCGGGCTGCGTTCGGTGAGACGCTGCGACCATCCGATCACGGCCTGCCGAACCGTGTCGACGAGATCCGAGCCGCGCAACTCGCCTTCGGGGCCGAGACCTGCGACGATCACCGCCGCGGGCAGCGGCATCAGCCTTTTGGGATCGTCGCTGAGATTCCGGAAGATCTGAAATGTTCCCGGTCCCGTGGCGTACAGACCGCGATGCAACGATGCGCTCATCGCACGATTGAGGACATTGTCGATCGCAGCTTCCGCGCCGGTGAGGCTCGATGACCGGTAATGGCCGATCAGCAATGGTTCGGCGACAAAGGTGAGATCGCCGTTGACGACCTCGATGTGCAGCGACGCCGACACCGGCGCGGCTTGCGGAGCGCGCGCTGCCGCCGATGACAGCACGTCGAGCTCGCTCTGAGGCGGCGATTGCCGCACCCGCAATCGGGCGGGACGGGCTCGTGCCACCGGCCCGGCGGTTTCGGCGGCCTTCTGCCGGGCAGTGCCAATCGCGGAGACCCGGGTCAGTCGTTTCGTGGTGCCGGTGTTCAGAAGCTCGCGGTAGGCTTCGAATGCGACCTTGAACCGCGGCAGCGAACCGTGATCGGAATCGGCGGACCAGGTCGCCACTCCCGGAAGCTCGGCGCTTTCCTGCGTGACCCGGCCATCGCCGTCGCCGACCTCGAGATAGACCAGCCCCCTGCCGCCATCGCGCGCGCCTTCGTAGCCGTCAGGCGTGGTTGGCGCCTTGCCGACCACCAGCAGCAGCCTGTCGGCCCAGGAGACGAGGTCCCGGTCGCGTTGCTTGTCGAGCGCGCGACGGAGCTCCACCGCATCGTCGAGCACGGCTTGCGACGGGATACCCCATTCGAATTGAGCGAGCTGAAGTGCCAGACTGTGCCACGTGCTGCGCGCGCGGATGGCATCGAGATCGGACGTTGCGAGATCTCGCCAGGCCGCTTCCGTACCGAGTCCGTTCAACAGGCCCGCCTGGAGCTGAACGAATCCCGGGAAGCCCGCAATCAGCTGGCGCGATTCGTTGCTGGCGAACGGCGCGCCCACATTGATGAGGAGATTGCCGAAGCTGTCATCGCCCGACAGCACCTGCATCGGTGTCCAGGATCCGCCGTTCGGCGTTCCGAGCATCAGAATCCGCGCTCCGTCGGATTGCATCATCCGATCCCAGGTCGCGGGATCGACGATCTGCACGGCACGCGCAACCAGCCCGCCCATCGAATGGGCGATGATCCGCACCGGCTGCCCTGATGTCTTGCGCGCGTCGAGCGCCGTCGCGATCGCCTCTGCGAGCCGCTTTGCCTCGGCCATGATCGGGCGTCGCCAATCGAATGCGAATGGCTTGACGTCATGATCGCTGAACAGCTCGGTGGCGAGATCGTCGTAGTAGATTCCGATGGGGCCATCGGGTGCGACCGCGTCGGCGTTGTTTGGATCGTAGGCGAGCCGCTTGAAGCCGTTGACGAGGCGCCATCCCAGCCAGATCCGCTCATCCGCGATCTTGAGGTTGCTGCCGAGAATTCCGGGCAGGACGAACAGTGCCGGCAATTCAGCGGCCTTGCTGGCGGGACGTGCGGGCAGCGCCGCGCGCGTTCCGCTCGATGATTCTCCGGCCCAGGAGAGCGGGCCGATCACGTTGAACCCGTCGGGCGACGTGCTGTCCGTCCGGGTCAGGGCGTCGACCACTGCCGATGCCGTCTGCGCGTTGCTGAAATAGTTGAAGTGCGAGACCTTGCCACCCTGGTCGAGAACGAAGGTCGAGTCCCGCTCGCGCGGCGAGCCGCCATACATCGACCGGGTCTGCACGACCAGATCATTGTCGGTCCAGAAGAATGCGTCGGACAGCAGGGCCTTGACCCAGGACACCACGGAATCGCCCTGGAGATCGCCGGCGACGACGCGCAGGTCGCCGCTGATCGGGCTCGTTGCCGAATGGAGCCAGCGGATCAGCGGAGAGTCCGGAATCTGCGCCGCAAGGCCGGGCACCTTGTCGGGGTCCGCGCGTCGGCGGGCGACTTCGCCGAGAAAGTTGACGAGTTCGTCCGCAATCGGAATCTGGGCGAGCTTGAGCGCCCATTTCAGCACCGATACGTAGGCATCGAGCCGCTTGGAGGCGAGCAACGTGCCGCGCGCCGGACATGCGACGCGGACAACCCGCTCGATCGAAATCTTCTTGTCCGCGACGAGCTCGGCGAGCTGTTTCAATTCGGCCGCGCTCGAACCATCGTCCCTGAACAGGTCCAGACCGGACAGGCGTGGATTGGCGCACACGCGTGCCAGCACTTCGGCAACCAGTCCGCCGCGTGAATGCGTCAAGAGGTGAAGTCGTGCGTTGCCGGGCGCCGCTTCGGCGAGCGTGATGGCATTGGCGATCGGGCTCGCGCCGAGTGTCGGATGATCGAGGGCGTAGACCCTGTCCTTGTAGGACTTGAACAGCGCAGCCACCAACTGCGGGTGCTCGGTCCAGAGCTTGCCGAAAGTGCCGGAGGTTTGGCTGAAGGTTCCGTGGATCAGAACCAGCGACGCTCCATCGGCGGCGGCGATAGAGGACCTGTCGCGCCCCTTGAGCGGCGGGAGCTCGTCAGGCTGCAACTGATAGACGCCCGGGTCGACCTGCGAGTCGAAGGACTTCACGACCTTCGAGGCAACGAAGTCGGCCGCCTCGTCCTCGACGATCCCGGTGAGAATGTGCAGCGCCCCCACCTGCACGTCGCCGAAAATGCCGCGCGACAGGGGAGCTGCGTCGTCCAGACGCCATTGCAGCCGGCCGGGTACGCGCACCTCTCCCGGGCCGAGCGTGGTTCCTTCACGCGCGAGCGGATCGTGCTGTGATTGCAGCAGATCCCGCGCGGATTCGGGATGCAGCCACAGCGAAGGTCCGCCTGCGATATCGATGACGACGATGTCTTCTCCGGGAACGGCGGCTGCGGTCTTGATGACCGCATCGCCGGCGCCGCGTTGCGCCGTCACGATCACGGAGTCTTTCGGATGCCATGTCGCGGCTGTGGTCGGGGCGGGAGCGGGAGCGCCGCGGGTCGTTTGGCTCTGGCGGACGCCGGTCAGCACGAATGAGATTGGTTCTGGCAATGTGACGCTCCTGCAATGGCGGGGCCACAACGCAAGAACCGGGAGCGAGCGGAACGAGCCACCGCGGCCGGGCAGGTGGCCACTGAAAAAGGAACTGCGAGCAATGAAGTGACGATACTCGCTTTAATAGAATTGACAAGCGTTGCGGCGGCGCGTGTTGGCGGCCTGCTTCGTGATGAAGCGATCAGGCTTCGGCAGACGAACGAGCTCCCGTCTGACATTGCTTCCGGCAAGCGACCGGACGTCGCACCGGTTCGCCCGCCGATTGCTTCTGCCAAGGGCCAGCGTCGCTTGCGAGATGGCGCAACGCCGCCGCGAATTGATAAATTTCGTCAGGGGCTTGCAAAGGTGGCCGCGATCCCCGCCCGTGGCGTGCCATCACGCCCGCTTGCGCTTCTGCGTTGCTTCACCCACACTCGCCGAAACAACGCGTTGAAGACGCCGAGTGACACCTTGGGGGACGCATGGGGACCGCCGGTTCAAGGAGTTTTTCGTTTGCGTTGCTGCTCGCGGTCGGGCTTGCGGCGTTGCTGTTGCCGGGCCGGGCTGAGGCCTACACGCCCGACCAGCAACAGGCCTGCACGCCGGATGCGTTCCGGCTCTGTGGTGCCGATATCCCCGACGTCGATCGCATCACGGCCTGCATGATCCGGAACAAGGCGCAACTTTCGCCGGCCTGCCGGGTGTTCTTCCGCGCGGGTCCCGAGGCGAGCGAGCGCGTCGAGCGGCGACCGGTGGCTGCGAAGCGCAAGCATGCGAAGCCGCGCAAGGCGAAGCGGCAGGCCGACTGACGTAATTCTCATCGCGCGCACGCTAGACGGCCTTGCCGCGTGCTGTCCTCGCACGAGCCGACCTCGGTGCTGCGTGGGTCGCGTGGCGGCGATTTCAAGGCTGCGATGCGCGACAGACTGACGCCTTGTGACGCTGTCACGCAGCATCATCTGTCAGGCTTGTGTTGTTTGCAGATTCCGTTCCCCGCGGTGGAACGGACGGAGTGGGATGCGTGAGCGAATTTTACAGGCAAGAGATTGATCGGCATTTCGCCTGGTTCGAAGCCAAGCTCCCGGACAAGCCGGCGCGCTTCGTCGCGTGGCTGCGCAAGCCGTCGTCGCGCTATGTGCGGATTCCGCTGGCGATTCTGTTGATCATCGGCGGCATCTTCAGCTTCCTGCCGGTGCTCGGCCTCTGGATGCTGCCGCTCGGACTCCTTTTGTTCGCGCAGGATGTTCCGTTGTTGCAGAAACCCACCGCGCAATTGCTCGGCTGGATCGAACGCAAATGGATCGCGCGCGAGCGCGCCAAAGCTGCCGAAAAACGCTAGGCCTGAGTCAAATCAAGCGTTTAGCACTTCCATTTGCGGTTGTGTCATAGATGATGTGTGACTCAAAAAGCAGAATGCACCGGTAATCTTGGCCGCTTTGCGGATTGCAAGAAGTTTTTTCTTTCGCGAATCAGCGCTCTGATTCATTTTCGCCTCCTGGGGTCAATCTGGAGGCCAAGGTATGAACGTCATTGTTTTCGCTTCGCGTAAAGGGGGCTCGGGAAAAAGTACCCTGGCTGCTCACCTCGCCGCGCAAGTGCACAAGGCCACGAAGCCATGTCTGCTGATCGACGCCGATCCGCAGGGCTCGCTGACGCTGTGGCACAAGCTGCGCGGCACCAACGAACCGGCGATCAAGACCGCGGTGAACTCGGTCAGCGGGATCATTGCGCAAGCCAAGCGTGACGGCATCGAGTGGGTGTTCATCGATACGCCGCCGAACCTGTCGGCCGTGGTCGACGACTCGATCAAGAACGCCACGATGGTGATCATTCCGGCGCGGCCCGGCGTGTTCGACGTCAACGCGGTGCAGGAAACGATCCAGACCTGCCGTTCGATGCGCAAGCCTTATGCCGTCGTGATCAACGGCGCGCCCGCGCAACGTGACGGCGCCGAGAGCCGCATCGTCGCGATCGCGCGCGAGGCGCTGGCCAAGTTCCGTGCGCCGGTATGGAGCGGCCAGATCACCAACCGCGCAGATCTCCTGATGGCGCTCGGCCAGGGCGAAGGCGCCCGCGAATATTACGCGGAGGGCCGCGCCGCCGCCGAGATCAATCGGCTGTGGGCCGCGATCGAACGTTCGATCAAGGCGATCCGCGGCACGGCGTCGGCTTCCGGCGCGATGCACAAGCAGGCGGCGTAACAACGCCGCTTTGGTTCGAAATGGAAAGAACGCGCGGCTCCCGCGCGTTTTTTGTCGTCGTCGTCATCGCTTCGTCGCGGTGCTCCTCGCAATGACGGAGCAGGTGGCCTTACGCCACCATCAGCAGATAGAACAGGATCACCGGCGCCAGGGTCAGGATCACCGACCAGATGCCGACAGCCCACAAAATATCCTCGGTCGTAAAGCCCGGCTCGGCACCCGGCCTCACGGCAGCGAAACCGCTTCTCGAATTCACGTCGCCCCCGCATTGATTTTTAGCGCAATGGGAAGGCTGATACGCGAGCGGTTTTAATATCCCGGTCGGAATTTCGCCGGCATTTGCGCGCGGCTACTACTTCGGATTAACCACGGCATGGGCGGCGGGGCACCGTGCGCTTCAGTGCATCCCTGCGTCCCGGTCGCGGATCGCACCGAGATGCTCGTTGATGCGGAAGACGATCAGGATGAACTCGGCGACGATCCGCGAGAACACGATGCCGACGAACATGCTGGCGATCGAGGCGAGCAACTGGATGAACCCGACGAACGGGCTGATCGCCATCGCCGTGAGGCTCCACAGGACGCCGGAGATCCCGAACAGCACGATCACGGCCATCACGAGCCAGTAGAACGTCTTGATGATCGTGGGCGTGATGAAACGGTCCCACTGAAACAGATCCTGGAAATCGAACATCATGGTTCTCCCGGCAGGCCGAAATATGATTCGCGTCTCATCCTACTGCGTCACCCCCGGCGGTATCACTTCGTCCCGGAGCCTGCGCCGCAGGTCTCCATCGCGATGAAGTCTTGCACCGGATCGATGGTCCCGGACGGCGCTCAGCGCCTCCGCACCACCGGTCGATACCCGGGGAGCCCAGTCCGTCCCCGCGGAGGGCGAGCCCCGGACCGGGCGCCGGCAGTCCAGGAGCGAGCTATGCGAGTGGGCTGGTTGTGATTGCCGCAAATAACGGCCACAATCGGGCTTCCCTCCGGCATATCCTCAACCTCATGACCACGCTGACCTTTGAAGACTTCAAGCCGGGCCGCTTCGGCACGTTCGGCCCGCGCCATGTTTCACGCGAGGAGATCCTCGCCTTCGCCGCCGAATTCGACCCGCAGCCGATGCATCTCGACGACGAGGCGGCCAGCAAATCCATGCTCAGGGGCCTGTCGGGCTCCGGCTGGCATCTCGGGTCGCTGCTGATGCGGATGCTGTTCGATGGCTTCATCGGCCGCACCGCCTCGCTCGGCTCGCCCGGGGTCAACGAGATGCGCTGGATCGCGCCGCTGCGTCCGGGCGACGATTTGACGCTGGACGTCGATGTCGTCGAGGCCCGCGTCTCCAAGAGCCGGCCCGCGACCGGCATCGTCACTTTCAAGGGCACGATCCGCAATGCGCGCGGCGAGACGCTGTGCGAGATGGAATCGCCGATCATGATCAGCCGCCGGGACGGCGCGGGTAGCCAGTAATGCGTTTCTTTGAAGACATCGAGATCGGCGCGCGGCGCGAACTGGGCGCATTCACCTTCGCGCCCGAGGACATCAAGCGCTTTGCCGCGCAGTTCGATCCGCAGCCCTTCCATCTCGACGAGGAGGCGGGACGCAACTCGCTGTTCGGCGGGCTCGCCGCATCGGGCTGGCACGTCGCCAGCGTCTGCATGAAGCTGCTGGTCGCCGACGGTCAGCGGCTTGCGGCCGAGGCCGCCGCGCGCGGCGAGCAGGCTGCGGTCTGGGGACCCTCGCCGGGCTTCCGCGAACTGCGCTGGATCCGGCCGGTGCTGGCAGGCGACACCATCAGCTATTCGAACGAGGTCGAGACCAAGCGCACCTCCGAGAAGCGGCCGCAATGGGGCATCCTTCAGGCGCGCAATACCGGCATCAATCAGCGCAATGAAGTGGTGTTCTCGTTCCTCGCGACCGCCTTCGTGCCGCGCCGGAATCCAGGTTCCTGATGTGGCCTGCGCGCACCTGATGTTGCACGAACGCCATGGTCGGCAGATTACCTGCTGTCCGACGCAGTTGTGCGTTGCGCGGAACTGATTATTTGCTAACGCATTTTGAACCTTTGTCCCTGCCTATGGCTTCAGGGCACGAACTATTGGGGATGATCATGGCAGATCGCAGCGCGCTGAAACTCGTCGGCATTATCTTCGCGACGGTAACGCTTGTGGTGATGCTGGCCACCGGCCTGGTGGTGAAGGGCTTTGCCGACGGCAACTATTCGTTCGAGACCACCGCGAGCATCGATCGCTGATCCAGCCGTCCTGTTCGCATCGGCGCGGCTGGCGTCGGGTGCGCGTCTACGTTCTTACAATGTGATCCGCCGGCGGGCTGCGTCACATTTCTCCAGAAACCCTTCAACGATTCCAGATCAGCACCATCACGACGGTCGCGGCTGCGAGGATGCCGACAAACCGGATCATGATCGTGCCGATGCCGCCCTGATGCGGCTGGCGCAGCGGAATCGGGTCGGCATTGTCAGGCCGCACGCTCTGCATGAAGTGTTCTCCGCATCGATTCCCGCCGGGCACGGCCCGGATCAAAATCGACTGCGGAGTTTACACCGCGCCCAATAACAAATCGTTCCGTCGCGAAATCGGCCACGCAAAACGAAGCCGCCGCCTCCCATGCAGGAGACGGCGGCCGGCGGTTTCAGAGATTGATCGCGATCAGCTGTTGCGCAGGCCGTCGGCGGCGCGCTTCCACTGCGAGACGTTGTCGGCGATCATGCGCGTCGACTTCATCGCGGCCTGGCTGAGCTGGGCATAGCCGGAGATCTCGCGCTGGACGCGCTGGCCCTCGGCGTGCAGCAGGTCGCGCAGGCTCTCGAGCTCGCCGATCAGCTTCTCGATCTCGGCGAGCGAGGTGCCGGCGACGCGCTGGATCAGCGAATTGACGTTGCTGACGGTGGCGTCGGTGTTGGCGTCGGTCGGCGCGGTCTCCGGGCTCGCCACTGGCCGGCGCAGATAGGCGATGTCGTTGCGCACGAAGTCGCGGATACCGGCCTCGACTTCCGAGACCGCGGCGAGGTTGGAATCCACCTCGGACGTCGCCTCTGCGGCTTCCTCGGTGCGGTTGGTGGCGTTCATCGGCTTTCCCCTGAGTTCGCAATAGCGAAGCGCGGCTGTCCCCCGCACGACGAATTGATGAAGTTACGGACCTATCAGTGCCGCCGAATTTGACCGCATCTGGGCCAAGTTGGGGCAATGCCTGATCATTAGCGCGACAGGGCTAACAGATCGTTCACCATGAGTGCTTGTAGCCGGCGCCGATGCTCTTGTTGATCGTGCCCTGGGGGGTCTCGCCGACCGAGCCGGAGACGGTGACGCCGTCGAACAGCTTCTGCTCGGCGCCGATCCGGCGCAGCCATTTGTCGTCGGAGGCGGACAGCGTCTGGCCGGCGGTAATGCTGGTGCCGGTGTCGTTGACGGACAGCCGTGCCGACTGGTCGGTGTTGTAGCTGCTCGACGGGCGGCCGACGATGCCCGGCACCGGGACCACGCCCTGCTGGATGTAGTTGTAGCCGTTCTGTAGCGTCAGCGAATACTGCTCCGACAGCGGCACCGACTTGCTCAAGGAGGTGCCGACCTTGCTCTGGTCGGCGCCCGGATCGACCCGCGCCTCGACCGAGGTCTTGTCCCAGATCGAAGCCACGCCGCCGGTCGAGATCGCGGCCCAGGCCGAGCCGCCGGACTGCGGCAGGTTGCCGCCATTGGCGAGCCGCTCCGACAATTGCTCCGACGTCGTCATCGTGCCCTGCCTGGCGACCGTCATGTCGGCGCCGATGCGGGTGTCGAGGAATGGCGAGATCGACTGCTTGACCGACACCGCCGACGAGCCATTGGCGTTGTTGTTGGTGGTCCAGGTTGGATCGTTGCCGGCGCCGCTGCGCTTGGCCGCGCCCTTCGGTGCCAGCGAGGGCAGGCTGGTGGAATCGGTGTCGAGCTGGCTCCAGTCCAGCTTGCTCTCGTCGATGTCCTTCAGGATGTCGGCGTCGTTGGCATCGGCGGCCGGAGCCTGCTCGGCCGGCGCCTCGACGTCGTCCTGTGCGGCAGGGGTGATCTGCAAGGGCGGGAACTGGGCGGCGGCCGAAAACGCCATCGCCATGCTGAAGCCGGCCGCCAGCACCGGCAGCCTTGCCCAGCCAAATCGTGATGTGGAAGTCATTCCCAGCCCGCAAATTCCAGCGCCGCAACATGCAGTTGCCGTGGCGCGAAATTGTGGCAAAGGCACTCTGGAGGCAAGTGATAGACGCGTGATCGTCATGTCCGGGACAACGCCAGGCGCGATCGCGCCTGACGTCCGCGCGCGCGGCCGTTCGGGGCTGGCAAAACAGGCCGCTGCTGCCGGCGCTTCAACGCGAAGTCAGGCTTCGCGCTTTGGCCCCGGACATGACGAAGGCGTGAAATCGCCGACCCGTCAGACCGCGATCCGCGGCAGATGGATCGGATAGCCGACGGTCTGTTCGACCAGGTCGAAGCTGTCGACCAGCATGCGGAAGCTCGTCAGCTTGCCGGTCTTGAACTGCGCGAAATGCGCGATGCGGAGCGAGATCGGCTTGTTGGAGTCCAGCGCGGTCAGCGAATAGCGCAGCATCGAGGCCGCGGAATCGGTGCCGAGCATGATCTGCTCACGGTCGAAGCGGTGGACCCGCAGGTTCTCACCGATCTGCCTGATCACCTCGAGCACGGCGGTCTTGCCGCGGCGCGAGCCGAAGAAGGAAAACAGGTCGATCGGCCCGTAGATGGCCCATTCGATTTCGTCATCGAGCAGCGGCTCGATGTCTGCAAGCTGGCGTTCGTTGATCGCGCGATGCAATGCGCGCGAAAAACGCCAGAGGCTGTGCTCTGTCATTTTGGTCTGGTCCTGAAACTGGATTTTCAAAGCAAACGAATGGCAGGCGGTCAGCGCCGACGCCGTGCCAGGTTGCTGCACTTCACTATTAAGCGCTCAAATAGTGCGGATCGGCAAAAACGCAAATGACTTTTTTGCAATGCACAATTGCACGCGTTCTTGCCGAAATGTGAACGCCGCCTCTGGACTCCGCATCCACTTCACCCGAAAGCGCTTTCAGCGGTCGCGTTGCCGCGCCGGCTGTCGTTCGATCACGATCTCGGCGTCGCGGATCGCGACCACGGCGAACAGCAGCGCGCCGCCGATGCCACCGATCGCCGCGCCGAGCGGCATGAAGGTGAAGAACACCAGGGTTCCGCTGTCGAGACCCGAGGTCTTCGCCAGTCCGATCCAGGCAAGCCCGGCCCCGATGCCGAGAGCGGCACCGCCGAGAGCGCCCAGTGCAAGGCCAAGCACGGCGAGCAATGCGATTTTCATGGTGATCTCAGCCCCGACCACGACAAGCCCTGTGTGATAGGTCAGCGCCGCGCCATCGAGGTTCAACGCGCGCTGGCGAATTCGCACGGCGCGCGCAGAGAAGGCTAGAGCGAGTTGAGTCTTGATCAAATTGGCCTGACGCGCCCTCGTTCAGCTCTCCCAAGGGAGAGGTGAATCGCGTTCGTGGCCGAACCGATTCAACCTGACTTCATCCCGACCTAGGAAACGGTCTGCCCGGTCAGCGCCGCCGCGATGTCGCGCTCCAGCACCTGCTGGACCAGGTCGAAGGTGTCGATGATCTCGCGGATCTCGGTGATCTTGCCGTCGCGCAGGGTGTAGAACACCGCGACGTCGAACTGCACCACGCGGCTGTTGTTGCGCTTGCGGAAGAACACGCGCAGTTGCGCCGCGACCTTGTCGCCTTCGGCCACCACGGTCGGCGCCTCGTAACGCATGTCGGAATAGCGCTCGTGGATCGTGGTCCACATCTGGCGCAGCGCGGCCTTGCCGCGGTGCTGGCCCATATGCGGCAGGATGTCGATCGGGGCGTTGGCGAGAAACGCGACGTCGTCGCTGCAGCGCTCCAGCGCACCCTCGATGCCGCCGGCATAATAGACATCGAGGAAGTTCAACACGCGCTGCCGGTTCAAGTCCTCGCCCATATTCGACTCCGCCGGTTCCATCCGACTCTCGCTGGCCCGCATAGTGAACCCAAGCGTTGCATAATCAAACACATGTTTGACGCGCCAGAGTGGAAATGGTTCAGCAACCAGCGCGTGTATCGTGGGGCGTGGGCGCGGGATGTCGCGTCGCGCTCGGCCTTGCCGTGGAACCGGCGGCTCGTATGCTTGGTGGCGGAAGGCGGCCAAACAGAGCCGCCGCCATGGGGAGAGACCAATGAAGCGCATCACCACATTCGCCACCGTTCTGGCGCTGCTCGCATGCCCGGCGATGGCGCCGGTGCTCGCCCACACCCCGCAGCAGCCGCCGCACCAGCTCTACAATGAAGGCGACCTCAAGCTCGAAAGCGGCGAGGCGATCAAGGATTTCTCGATCTCCTACGTCACCCACGGCACGCTGAATGCGAAAAAGTCCAACGCCATCCTGATGGTGACCGCGATCTCGGGCAATCATCACCGGCTCGATTTCATGATCGGCCCCGGCAAGGCGCTCGACACCGACAAATATTTCATCGTCTGCACCGATGCGATCGGCAACGGGCTGACGACCTCGCCGAGCAATTCGAAGGCGCAGCCGCGGATGCAGTTCCCGAAATTCGTGATTCGCGACATGGTGGAATCGCAGTACCGGCTGATGAAGGAGAATCTCGGCATCGACCATGTCGTAGCCGTGGTCGGGCCTTCGATGGGTGGCATGCAGGCGCTGCAATGGGGCGTCAGCCATCCCGACTACATGGACGCGCTGGTCGCGATGGTGCCGCTGGCGAAGACGCCGGCTTGGTCGGTCGCCGTGATGGAGGCCTCGCGCAAGGCGATCATGAACGATCCGGCGTGGAAGGACGGCAATTACGAGGCGCCGCCGGAGAAGGGCTTGCGGCTGTTCCGCGACATCGTCGCGCTGCTCGCGGCGCGCACGCCCGACATGTATGTCGGCCAGTTCAAGTCCGGCCCCGACGTGCTGCCCTGGATGGCCGAGCAGGAGACCGCGCTGTGGAAGCTGTTCGACGCCAATGACTGGATCTACCAGAGCTGGGCCTATGACCGGCATGATGTCGGCACCACTCAAGGCTTCGGCGGCGACACCGCGAAGGCGCTGGCCTCGATCAAGGCGAAGACGCTGATCCTGACCGGCACCAAGGACCTGCTCAATCCCGAGTTCGAGCCGAACGAGATGGGCAAGAACATTCCCTCCGTGACCATCAAGACGATCAGCCCAGGCAGCGTGACCGGCCACGCCTCGGCCGGCGGTTTCTTTCCGGCGGATGTCGAGTTTCTCAATCGCGAGACCGGTGCGTTCCTCGACGGCGTCACCGACGGCGGCAAGAGGCTGAACTGATCGCTGAATGGCGCCGTTGCGGGTGTCGAACTTCCGCTAATCCGATGGCGCGACCTTGCCGGTGACGAGGTCGATGACGAACCGCCGCTTCTTCTCGTAGCCGGGCGGCACGAAGGCCTCGCCGGCGAGGAGGTCGTGATAGAGCTCCTTCGGCTTTGGGAAGCCTTCGCCGCAGGCGCTGCGGATGGTCGCGTCGTCGGCGTAGTCGACATCGACCGCGACGCTGTCGCGGCGCGGACCCGCGGCGAGGTTGGAGAGGCCGAAATATTTCGGTCCCTCGTTGCACATCACGACATTGGAGCCATAGGCGCTGACCGCATCCTCGGCGCGGAGCAGGAAGTCCGGCGCGATCTCGATCCGCTTGCCGGACTTGCGCGAGAATGCCATCCGCGTCACCGCGCTTTCGACGATGCCCTGGCCCATGTGGCCGACCAGGCAGACCAGCGCGTCCTGCTGCTCGTCCCTGGGCAGGACGATGCAATCGTGGCCCTGCGCGCCCGGCAGGAAGCGGATGAAGCGGGTGGCCCTGCCGGTCTGCTCGAACAGCGCAACGCCGCCGAAATCGGTCGCGTGCGGCTCGCATTCGCTTTCATAATTGACCACCAGCAGCGCATGGCCGGCGGCGAGGAAGCGCCCGGCGTAGCGCTCCTTGGTCAATTTGACGTCGCAGGCACGGCCGTCGGGATAGGATCTTGCCCGCGTGCAGGTCGATCCCGTGATGTTGGCGCCGGCACAGAATGTCGCGAGCAGCGCGCGGTCGCTGTCCTGCGCGCGGGCCGGGCCCCCCGATATCAACGCGATCGCCGCGCATAGCGCCGGCGCGAGGCGGGCCAGGAAGAGGGCGATCGGTGATCTCTACATGATATCAAGAACGCTGTCCGCAATGCGGCGGCATTTAGAGCATGATCGTGACGGCCGCGCAGCAATTTCTGTGGCCTCGGGTCGGGAACCTGTGGGGTGGCTCGGCCGTTGATGCGGCGCAATTCGATTGGAGCCGCATCATGAAATCAATTCTTCTCGCTACCGCCATTGCCGTCACTGCGCTTGCCGCCACATCGCCCGCCGATGCCAAGGGCTGCATCAAGGGCGCAATCGTCGGCGGTGTCGCCGGTCATTATGCCGGCCATCACGGTATGCTCGGCGCCGCCGCCGGCTGTCTCTATGGCCGCCATCACGCCAAGCAGGTGCGCGAGCAACAGCAGCAGCAACAGGCGCAACCCTCGCAGCAGGAGAAGCTGTAGGATCAGTCGTGACGTCGCACCGGGAATGTGGAGTCACATTCCGGGAACGCCGCCCGCGGGGGCGGCGTTGTCTCCTTGCGTAACGGAGACGATGATGACGAAACCAAAGACCAAGACCATCCAGCCCGTTCCCGACGACAACAAGAGCCATAAGGGCCCCGGCAGCACCCCAGGCGTTCCCCTCGATACCACCAAGGGCCATCGCGACGACGAGAAGCACAACATCCGCGAGCAGGCCGCGCACGGCAATCTGATCCAGAACACCAGCAACCGGCGCTCGGGGTAAGGCAGAGCTGCCAAGTCCTCCGCTGTCGTCCTGGCGAAAGCCAGGACCCATAACCACCGCCTTCGATTGTGAACGGGACCCGCGGCCCCGGCGCCGCGCGACAAATGCACATTTGGGGTAATGGGTCCTGGCGTTCGCCAGGACGACGTCGGTGGATGGTTCTCGCTTCAAGATGCCAGACAGCGCGGTGCCATCACCCGTGGAAGCCCGGTTCGCTCTGCGATCGCGTTCTCCAGGCGTGACCCGCATCACGTCGTGAACGATCTCTCGCGGCTAACTTGGTAGCATCGGATCGTCCGATGACCTGAACCAGGGATCGCCGCCATGAACGCCATCGCCGCACCGAAATCATCCGCGCAGAACCGGCTCGAAGGCTTTGCGCTCACCGCTGTCCTGCAAGGCCTGCCGACGTTTGCCGCCGCCGCGCTGGTGCTGAAGGTGATGGGCGCCCCGGAAATCGTCGGCGAACGCGGCGGCGCCGCGGTCTATGTCGTGCTGGCGTCGCTGGTCTACGCCGCGCTCACGCCATGGCTCGGCGCGAAATTCCCGAAGCGCTTCGTGCATGTCCATGCGCCTGTCTTCTTCGACGCCAGCCTGTCCGTCTCCGAGAAGGTCGCGCAGTGGCGAAGCCAGCCGATGGTCTCGCTGCAACTGATGACCACGATGATCACGATGTCGCTGCTGGCAGTCGCAGTCGCCAGCCTCCGCTGAGCTTGCACTTCCCCGCTGATCGGCCTTATCTGCTCGCATGCAGATCAGGGACGAACACCCCGAGGACGCCGCCGCGATCGGCGAACTCACGGCCGCCGCCTTCGCCGACGCGCCGCACGCCAGCGGCACCGAGGCCCGCATCGTCGAGGCGTTGCGTCAGGCCGGCGCGCTGACGCTCTCGCTGGTGGCGACCGCCGACGACGGACGCATCGTCGGCCACGCTGCCTTCTCGCCGGTGCAGATCGATCGGGCGGCCGGGCGCTGGTACGGCCTCGGTCCGGTGTCGGTGACGCCCGAATTGCAGCGCCAGGGCATCGGCGGCGCATTGATCCGCAGGGGCCTGGACCGGCTTGCGGCACTGGGCGCGGAGGGTTGCGTCGCGCTCGGCGATCCCGCCTATTACGGACGCTTCGGCTTCGTCAGCGATCCCGCGCTCACCTATGGCGGCGAAGCGAGCCGATACTTCCAGCGCCGCGTGCTGAAGGGCGATCCGCCGCAGGGGGATGTCAGTTATCATCCGGGGTTCGCTGTCGCGTGACGAGGCAGAGGGCGCCAATCGCAACTGCGATTCTGAGGGAATGATCTAGGACGACGCTGTTGATGATAGCGTCATTTCCTCGATCCTGACCGGCGCCGCGCCAAAATCGCTGAACCTCACCCAGCGCGGCCGAACCCGTACATAACCGATATTCGGCCACGCTTCGCGCTCGGGCCCGTCCGGCCACGCGGCGAAATACACTTGCTTGCACGCATACAGCTCCGTGCCGGTCGGAAAGTCGGCTACGCCCTCGACCTGCGCGGTCTGCTCGGCGTCCCAGCCGATCACCAGCGCGGCGCGAGGGTTTGTGCGCAAGTTCTGGTATTTGCGCGAGGTGGTCAGCGTGTCGAAGATGATCTCGAGGTCGTCACTGATGGCGATACCGACGACGGCGGCCTGTGGCGCGCCGTCGTGGATCGTGCTGGCCACCGCAAGCCGATGCTTCCGCAGGAAGGCGACAAGCTCGGCGCGTGTCATATTTGTTTGAGCATGGTCTCTTCGGAAAACCGCTTCGCACTTTGCGCTAACGCGGCCCTTCGGGTCCGGATCATGCTCTACCTCTTCTTCCATCCGCCGCGCTTGCCGGGCGCGCCGCCGCTCGACCGTGCCGACGGGCCGAACTCCGGGCCCGACTGCCGCGAGTCGGTTGGCTGGATGATGCGGCTGGTGGTGCCGAACGGTTTGGCCGGCAGCGCGCCGCCGGGGCGGAATGGCAGCGATTCCGGGCCGTGCATCTCGTCGAGGTCGGGCTTGTGCACCCGCGAGCCTGACTTGCCGCCACCGCGGCTTGCCTTGAGCGAGGTCTGCGCCGACTTGTTCTTCAGCGCGGCGACCGGGAGGTTGGCGGCATCGCCGTACTTCCTGGTGCCGGCATAGGCGCCGGCCTGCTTCTGCACGTTGCGCTGCTTGGCGGTGGGGTCGTCGACCACGGCCATCTCGGTGGCACGCAGCCGCTTGACCTCGTCGCGCAGGCGGGCGGCTTCCTCGAAGTTCAGGTCGGCGGCGGCCTCGCGCATTCGCGTTTCGAGGTCGCTCAGCACGGCCTCGAAATTGTGCCCGATCGAGATCACGTCGTCGGCCATGCCGCCGTCGCCGATCTCGACCAGCACGTGGTCGCGCTCATAGACCGAGTTGAGGATGTCGCCGATCGACTTCTTGACGCTCTCCGGCGTGATGCCGTGGGCTTCGTTGTATTCGACCTGCTTCTCGCGGCGCCGCGTGGTCTCGGCCATCGCGCGCTCCATCGAGCCGGTCATCTGGTCGGCGTAGAGGATCACCTTGCCGTCGACGTTGCGCGCGGCGCGGCCGATGGTCTGGATCAGCGAGGTCTCGCTACGCAGGAAACCTTCCTTGTCGGCGTCGAGGATCGCGACCAGCGCGCATTCCGGAATGTCGAGGCCTTCGCGCAACAGATTGATGCCGACCAGCGCGTCGAACGCGCCGAGGCGGAGATCCCGGATGATCTCGATGCGCTCGATGGTGTCGATATCGGAGTGCATGTAGCGGACGCGGATGCCCTGCTCATGCAGATATTCGGTCAGGTCCTCGGCCATCCGCTTGGTCAGCACCGTGATCAGCGAGCGATAGCCGGCCGCGGCGGTCGCGCGCACCTCGCCGACGAGGTCGTCGACCTGGGTGCGGGCCGGGCGGATGTCCACGGGGGGATCGATGAGGCCGGTCGGGCGGATCACCTGCTCGACGAACACGCCGCCACTTTCGTTGAGCTCCCAGCCGCTCGGCGTCGCCGACACCGCGACCGTCTGCGGCCGCATCATGTCCCATTCCTCGAAGCGGAGCGGGCGGTTGTCCATGCAGGAGGGCAGGCGGAAGCCGTATTCGGCGAGCGTCGCCTTGCGGCGGAAGTCGCCGCGGAACATGCCGCCGATCTGCGGCACGGTGACGTGGCTCTCGTCGGCGAACACCAGCGCGTTGTCGGGGACATATTCGAACAGCGTCGGCGGCGGCTCGCCGGGACGGCGGCCGGTGAGGTAGCGCGAATAGTTCTCGATGCCGGCGCAGCTTCCTGTCGCCTCCATCATCTCGAGGTCGAAGGTGGTGCGCTGCTCGAGCCGCTGCGCTTCGAGCAGGCGGCCCTGATCGTTGAGCTGGTCGAGCCGCATCTTCAATTCAGACTTGATCGACTTGATTGCCTGCACCAAGGTCGGGCGCGGTGTCACATAGTGCGAATTGGCGTACATCTTGATGAATTCGAGCTCGTCCTGCTTGTGGCCGGTGAGCGGATCGAACTCCTCGATGGTCTCGATGGTGTCGCCGAACAGGTTCACGCGCCAGGCGCGATCCTCATAGTGCGCCGGGAAGATGTCGATGACGTCGCCGCGGACGCGGAAGGTGCCGCGGGTGAAGTCGGCCTGGGTGCGCTTGTATTGCAGCGCCACCAGGTCGGCGATCAATTGCCGCTGGTCGATCCGCTCGCCCTTCTTCAGCGCGAAGGTCATCGCGGTGTAGGTCTCGACCGAGCCGATACCGTAGATGCAGGACACCGAAGCGACGATGATGACGTCGTCGCGCTCCAGCAGCGCACGCGTCGCCGAGTGGCGCATGCGGTCGATCTGCTCGTTGATCGAGGAATCCTTCTCGATATAGGTGTCGGTACGCGGAACGTAGGCTTCCGGCTGGTAGTAGTCGTAGTACGAGACGAAATACTCGACCGCGTTGTCGGGGAAGAAGCTCTTGAACTCGCCATAGAGCTGGGCGGCCAGCGTCTTGTTCGGTGCCAGGATCAGCGCCGGGCGCTGCGTCGCCTCGATCACCTGCGCCATGGTGTAGGTCTTGCCCGAGCCGGTGACGCCGAGCAGCACCTGGGTGCGATCGCTGCGGTTCGCGCCCTCGACCAGGTCCTTGATCGCCGACGGCTGGTCGCCCTTCGGCTGCATCTCGGACTTCAGCTCGATCTTCACGCCGCCTTCGGACTTCTCCGGCCGAGGCGGCCGGTGCGGCGTCCACACCGCGGTGCCGCCGCTCTCGGCGAATTCAGGCCGGCCTTCGCGCAGGAGCTTCTCCAGCGCCTTCATCGACTCGGTGACGCCCAGCGTGACCGGCTGCGGCGAGGGGCGATGCTTCTGGCGCTTCTCGCGGACCGGCTCGGAGATGTCGGAAATCTCGTCGCGGTCGGGCGGCGCCTCCAGCTCGGCCTGGTCGGCGCCGATCAGCGGCTTCGAGGGATCGCTGTCGTAGCCGAGCGCCTTGCGCAGCTCGGCATTGATGTCGAGCGGCTGGCTCTGCGACAGCTCCGGCCCGAGCAGCGGCCCGCGCGCGACGTAGCCGCGCTGCGGCGCCTCGTCGAATCGCCTGCGGAGGTACCGGCATGACGAACGAGCACCACGTCGCCGGAG
>ERZ941671.65-NODE-65-length-58507-cov-4.777390_pt1 | contig 58507 bp, 50 predicted proteins | sample MGYA00521093_ERZ941671 | MGnify/ENA primary metagenome ERZ941671 (study PRJEB32759, sample SAMN07749878) | skin metagenome | biome: transportation; feature: city; material: polyester macromolecule | host: Homo sapiens | place: Hong Kong:MOS line | collected... | reverse complement strand
CGATGGGCGCGGCGGCGATCGCGGCGGCAAAAGCGGTCAATTACGTGGGGGCGGGTACGGTTGAATTTATCGTAGAGCAACGTGACCCTTCACCCGAAGATAAATTTGGCGGCATGAATTTCTACTTTATGGAAATGAACACGCGCCTGCAAGTAGAACACCCCGTCACTGAAGCGATTACCGGTACTGACCTTGTCGAGTGGCAACTGCGTGTTGCCAGCGGCGAGCCGTTACCAAAACAACAAGCAGACTTGACCATCAACGGTCATGCGATTGAAGCGCGTATCAATGCTGAAAACCCAGACAACAACTTCTTGCCCGCCACAGGTACGCTAAACGTTTACCGCACGCCAACTCACAGCGAGTTTAGGGTGTCAGATGTGCGTATAGATGATGGGGTACGCGAAGGCGATGTCATCAGTCCTTACTATGACTCGATGATTGCCAAACTCATCGTCCATGCGCCAACCCGTGAGCAAGCGCTTGCCAAACTAGACCAAGCCTTGGCAGAAACCCGTATTGTCGGTCTGCCCAACAACGTGGCGTTTTTGCGTCACGTGGTGCAATCAGATTCGTTCAAATATGCCAATCTTGACACCGCATTGATTGAACGTGAAAAAGACGTACTGTTTGGGCAGCAGCGTGGTGAGCTACCTTGGCTGGTAGCCACCGCGATTGTCAAAGAGCTTGCCCAAGAAGCGCAAACCCAAAACCACGACCCCTTTAGCAAAACCGATGCATGGCGCGCGTATAGCCAGTATGAGCGTCCGTTTGATTTGGTGTATCACGATAAGCCATTGCGTGCGGTTATCAGCCAAATTAACGAGCAAGCCAAGGAACAAGCATTTCATCTAACGATTAACGCCATTGCCAAAGCCGAAAAACAAGGCGCGGACGTTGTCACGCCCATCTATCAAGGCGATGTTCGTTATTTGCCCACGGCTGATGATACTTTTACCCTATGGCTAAGTGACGGAGAAACAGCCGGCAAGCGCCAACAGATGCAGGCATGGCGACACAATGAGCAAGTATATGTGTTCTCAAATCATGCCAGTGATGTCATCACCTTGGTGGATAGCATGGCGCATGTGGGCATCGAGCCCCAAGATGGCGGTAGCCTAAAATCGCCCATGCCAGGTCAAGTGGTGGCGTTTCGGGTCAATGTGGGCGATGAAGTGAAAAAAGGTCAAGCCTTGGCAGTGATTGAAGCGATGAAAATTGAGCATACCATCAATGCCCCTAGTGATGGTACGGTGGCAGAGTTGCTGTTCAAAGCAGGGGACTTGGTATCCGATGGCGATGAGCTATTAAAACTTGATACGGGCAGCCAATCATGAACTATCCAAATTTTGTCAAAATCATCGACGTGGGCGCAAGAGACGGACTACAAAACGAAAAACAAACCGTGCCAAGCGACGTCAAAATCGAGTTGATTAACGGCTTGATTGATGCAGGGGTGCGCAAGCTTGAAGCCACTAGCTTTGTGTCGCCAAAGTGGGTACCACAAATGGCGGACAATGATGCCGTATTAGATGGCATTAGCAAACGTGATGACGTGGTCTATTCGGTGCTGACACCCAATATGAAAGGCTTTGATGCCGCCCTTGCCCACCGTGACCAATTTGCCAATTATGAAGTGGTGATTTTTGGCTCAGCGAGTGAAGCTTTTAGCCAAAAAAATATCAACTGTAGCATCGCTGAGAGTATCGAGCGTTTTGCCCCCGTGGCTGACGCCGCCAAAGCGCATGGCATCAAAGTGCGCGGTGTCATCTCTTGTACCGTGGGCTGCCCGTATGAAGGCGAGATTCACCCCGATAAAGTCGCCTATGTGACAGAAAAACTCGTTGCCATTGGCGCTGAACATATTGGCATTGCCGATACCATCGGCGTGGGCACGCCTATCAAGGTGCAAAAAGCGTTGGATGCTGCCTTGCGTTATATTGATATTGACAATATCTCTGGGCATTTTCACGACACCTATGGTCAAGCACTTAGCAATACCTTAGCGGCATTACAAATGGGTGTATGGCAGTTTGATACCTCGGTGGCAGGGCTTGGCGGCTGTCCGTATGCCAAAGGCGCAACCGGCAATGTTGCCACCGAAGATGTGGTATATCTGCTACATGGCATGGGTATTGAAACGGGCATTGACCTCGACAAACTGGTCGATGTCGGACAAAAAATCAGCGCGTTTTTGGGCAGGCAAAACGGCTCAAAGGTGGCAACAGCGATTTTAAATAAACGTAAATCTTTAACAGTCAGTTAATAAACAAGGAATGACTATGAACTTAGGACTCGATTACCAACTTGGCGATGACATCAACGCCCTACGCGAAACCGTCAAAGCCTTTGCCGATGCCGAAATCGCCCCACGCGCTGCCGAGCTTGACCGCACCGACCAATTCCCGATGGACTTGTGGCAAAAAATGGGCGAGCTTGGGCTACACGGTATCACCGTACCCGAAACTTACGGCGGCGTGGACATGGGCTATGTGGCGCACATGGTCGCCATGGAAGAAATCAGCCGCGCATCAGGCTCAGTGGCGCTAAGCTATGGCGCGCACTCCAACTTATGTATCAACCAAATCAAACGCAACGGTACAGAAGCCCAAAAACAAAAATACTTGCCAAAGCTCATCAGCGGTGAATTCATTGGTGCCTTAGCCATGAGTGAGCCCGGTGCCGGCTCAGATGTCACCAGCATGAAACTACGTGCCGAAGACAAAGGTGGCGTATATGTATTAAACGGCTCAAAAATGTGGATTACCAATGGACCGGATGCCGATGTGATGGTGGTGTATGCCAAAACCAACCCAGAGCTTGGGGCAAAAGGCATCACCGCGTTTTTGGTAGAAAAAGGCATGAAAGGCTTTTATACTGCGCAAAAACTTGACAAACTCGGTATGCGCGGCAGCCACACAGGCGAGATGGTGTTTGACAATGTCGAAGTGCCAAGCGACAACATTTTGGGCGGTCTTAACAACGGCGTTAAAGTCTTGATGAGTGGCTTGGACTACGAGCGCGCGGTACTGGCCGCAGGTCCCATTGGGCTTATGCAAGCGGTGATGGACAATGTCATTCCCTACATCCACGACCGCAAGCAATTTGGTCAAGCCATCGGTGAATTCCAGTTGATTCAAGGTAAAGTGGCGGACATGTACACCACCTTACAGGCAGGGCGCAGCTTTCTTTACACCGTGGGCAAAAACTTGGATATGCTAGGCTCAGACCATGTGCGCCAAGTACGCAAAGACTGCGCCAGCGTGATTTTGTGGACAGCGGAAAAAGCCACTTGGATGGCAGGAGAAGGTATCCAAATCTTTGGCGGCAATGGCTATACCAACGAGTACCCACTGGGGCGTATTTGGCGTGATGCCAAGCTATATGAGATTGGCGCAGGTACCAGCGAAGTACGGCGTATGCTGATTGGTCGTGAGCTGTTCAACGAAACCGCCTAATTGATTAGGTTTTTCAGCAAAAGCCCTAGCTAAAACTAGGGCTTTTTTATTAGATTGTCAAAATAGGTTGTCAAAATCCGGCTTATTAGCCGTGCGCTATGTTAAGGTTGATTGTAAAATCGCTTGGTATTGCGCCGGTTTGAGACGGGGTCCGAACTGCTGAATGATTTGGCTTGCGACGCTACTGGCTAATTTGCCACAATCTGCCAACGCATGACCGTGCGATAGCGCGTATAAAAAACTGCCCGCAAAATTATCCCCTGCGCCATTGGTATCTAGCACTTGGTCAACGGCTAGCGATGCCACGTCAATCAATTTTGTTTCACGTGAAACATCGTCTCGCACTGCAATGATTGACCCTGCTGCGCCATTGGTCACCACTGCCATATTGGCAACTGACAATAACGCTGCTGCCGCTTGCGAATGACTGCTTTGGTTGGTAAATAGCTGCGCTTCATCACAGTTACAAAACACCGCATCCACGCCACCCTCTAGCATGGCATCAAGTCCTTCACGACCAAACTTGACCACGGCAGGGTCGGCAAAACTGACCGCGATTTTAGCCCCTTTGTCTTTGGCTTGTTGTTTTAGCTGAGCAATCGCCTGTTGTACCGAGGGTGACATAGCAAGATAACCTTCAAGGTACAACCAATCAGCATCATTGAGCGCATCAAACTCAATATCGGTTTCGCTGATTTCTGCTGAAGTGCCCAAATGCGTTTGCATGGTGCGCTCGCCATCTGGGGTCACCATCACCATACAGCTACCTGTGGTACCATCAGCAAATGACTTGGTAGATGTCTTGATACCTGCGGCATTTAAATCCGCCAAATAAAAACGCCCTGCCTCGTCTTCACCGACTCGGCAAGCGTAAAAAGTATCGCTACCAAGGCTTGCGGCGGCATAGATACTGTTGGCAGCCGAGCCACCGCCGGCTTGTTTGGTCGCGGTGATGTTTTGCGTGGTGAGCGAGGCGATGAGGTCAGCTTGCTCACTGTGACTGGCTAGGGTCATGTTACCTTTGGTCAATCCTGTGGCGTGAAGCTGTGCATCGGTGACGACAAATTCACTGTCAACTAACGCATTGCCGATGGCGACGATTTTTGCCATTGTGGTTCCTTTTTAACGATTTTGGAAAAAATAGATGAGTTAAATTCAACGTGGTGTCATTGTAAATTAAAACCGTCAAAGTTAATATCTGAAAATTGGCTGACACGGGCAAATGAGTGGCGCTGTGTTATCTGTGGTATCTGTGTTTTTTGCCTTTATAAAGCAGGTTTTGACCCCATTTAACTCAAAATAAATCCGACAAAACTGCTATACTTTCTGTTTTTTTACAGTTGGTTTTGCTGATAAATTCTGACAAATATTATGATGACACACAGGTAACTTCATGCCCGCAACTTCTCACGACTCTGCTTTAGATTTGACCCTACACCCTGCTTTTACCCTACGCTCTCATGAGCGCATCGATGCGCTATCGCTTGATGTGCTGGTGAGCGAACATAACGCCACTGGGTTGATTCATTATCACCTCGCCCACCCGAGTGATGAAAATGCCTTTATGATTGGCTTTCGCACCCAGCCGATGACCGACCGCGGTGAGGCGCATATTTTGGAGCATACCAGTCTATGTGGCTCTGAAAAATATCCCGTGCGCGACCCGTTTTTTAGCATGATTAAGCGCTCGCTCAATACTTTTATGAATGCGTTTACCGCGGCAGATTGGACGGCGTATCCGTTTGCCACCCAAAACCGTCAAGATTATTTTAACTTGTTGTCGGTGTATCTAGATGCGACATTTTTCCCAAGTTTAAATCCGCTCGATTTTGCCCAAGAAGGGATTCGTGTGGAGCTTGATGATGACGGCAAACCCCAGTATAAAGGCATTGTGTTTAATGAAATGAAAGGCGCGATGAGTGGCGAGATTGACCAGTTGTATCATACGCTGGCGCGTCATTTATTCCCCACAACCACTTATCACTACAATTCTGGTGGTGAGCCTGCTGCCATTACCGAGCTGACTCATGCTGATTTGGTCAAGTTTCATCAAAGTCACTATCACCCAAGCAATGCGGTGGTGATGAGCTTTGGCAATATCCCTGTGGCAGAGACCCAAGCCCGTATCCATGAGGATGCATTGGCGGTGGCAGGCAAAGCGTTTGCTAAAGGGCAAAAACACGCCTCACGACTCGAAAAATCATTGACCGCGCCAATCAGCGTGACGGACACTTACAGTGTCGATACGGTGAAACCCAAACAAACCCATCACGTCATGGCATGGTTATTACCATCGATTTTAGACGGTAAACAGCGCCTGGCTATGCGATTACTTGAAGGCGTATTGGTTGAACATGCAGGTTCGCCGCTGCGGGCGTATCTCGATAGCCATCCGCTGGCATCTGCCCCAACGCCGCTACTGGGCTTGGATGACAGCCATTATCAGATGGTGTTTTATGCGGGGGTTCGTGGCTCTGAGCCTGAGCATGGCGATGCCATTGAGCAAGGGATTTTGGACTTACTCAAACAAGTGGCAGACCAGCCTGTGGACAGCGAAGCGATTGAAACCATTTTGCACCAAATCGAAATCGACCAACGTCATATCGGTGGCGATAGTATGCCATATGGTCTAAATTTGATGCTAGAAGGCTTTAGTACTGCTATCCACGACGGCGACCCCATGCATGTGTGGGATATCGATGAAAACCTAAACTGGCTACGTGAGCAAGTACAAAACCCTGATTTTATCGCCGATTTGATTCGCAGCTTTTTGCTCGACAATCCGCATCGCGTGCGCTTGACACTCATCCCTGATGCCAGCAAATCTGAGCAACAAGCCAAGGATGAGCAAGCCAAACTTGACACCATTGAAGCGGCACTGACCGATGACACCCGTAATGCGCTCATCAGCCAAGCCAAAGCCCTTGCCGAACGCCAAGCTACGCCTGATGATGTGGATTTGCTACCCAAAGTGGGATTGGCGGATATTCCTGCCCAAATTCAATTTAAAACAGGTACAAAACGCGATATCACTTTAAGTGGTGTGCCAAGTACGTTGTATGAATATGAAGCAGGCACCAATGGTCTGTACTATTATCAAGTGATTATGCCCCTAGAGGGTCATGAAGCGCTCATCAATCACCCAGATTTACCAACCTATCTGAGCTTGATCAGCGAAGTGGGCACGCGCAAACACGATGCCTTGGCATTTCAAGCGCGGCAAGCACGCCATTCAAGCGGTGTGACGGTCAGAATCAGCCAGCGCACGTCACCTGACAACCCCGAAAAAATGGATAGCTTCTTGGTGGTCGCTACCCGCTCATTGTCACGTAAATTTGAAGCGATTGAGCTGCTTAAAGAAGTACTCAACGACACTATTTTTACTGAGTATGCGCGGATGGAAGAGCTACTGACCCAAAAACAAATGGGCTGGCAATCGCGCCTTGCCAATGCAGGTCATGCGTATGCCATGCAAACAGCGAGCCGTAACACCAGTAAAATCGCCCGTCTTGAATATGTACGCGGTGGTTTGCCTGCATTAAATAGCTTAACTGAATTTTTGCAGCAAGCAGAGCAAGATAGCAGTGCGTGGCAAAAGCTCGGAGAGCGCTTAGCCAATTTACACAGCTACATCAAAGCCCTGCCAAAACAAGCACTTATCATCGCCGAAGCAGAGATATTACCGACGCTGCAACAAGCGATTAGCGAGAGCTGGCAAGCGCCTGTTGACGAGCCTACCGCTACTTTAATCGAATCGCCCATTACCACTGACGGTAGCGATATCGCGTGGCTTGCGCAAACCAATGTATTTCATCATGCGCTTGTCTTTGCTGCCGTGCCGACCAACCATCCCGATGCCCCTGCCTTGATGGTGCTCTCAAGCGTGCTACGCAACAACTATCTGCATCGTACCATTCGTGAGCAAGGCGGGGCGTATGGCGGCGGCGCGAGCTATGATAGCAATGCTTGCTCTTTCAAGTTTTATAGCTACCGTGACCCGCGTGACCAAGCCACGTTTGATGACTTCTTGGGTAGTATTGATTGGTTACTCGCGCAAACTACAGGCGAAAAAACCGATGCTTGGATTGAAGAAGCGATTTTAGGATTGATGGCAGGCATGGATAAGCCCGCAAGTCCTGCGGGTGAAGCGGTCAAGGCGCTGTTTGCTGAGTTACATGGTCGCGGCAAAGACTGGCAACAAGCGATGCGTGCCAAAATCTTGGCGGTCAGCCTTGATGACTTACAGCGGGTGACAAGAACTTATCTTAAAGACAAGCCTTACACACGCGCAAGCCTTGCGCCGTTTGATAAAGCTGAACTCATGCAAAAAATGGGTTTTCAGATTGAAAAAGTGCTATAACAAACGTAACAATAAAATTAATCATCTTAATAAAAAAGGCGCTATTATTAGCGCCTTTTTTTCATCTTTTACACTACCCGTTTTACACAACCAGCAACTCAATTTTACCCAGTCCGTCAATTTGCGCCAGTATGCTATCGCCTTTGACCACCGCACCGACGCCCGCTGGCGTGCCTGTAAAAATCAAATCCCCTGCTTTGAGCTCAAAAAACTCAGATAAATTGGCAATGGTCTCTGCCACATTCCAGATTAACTGATTGATATTGCCTTGTTGTTTGGGCTCGCCATTCACCGCCAGTGAAATATTCGCTTGTTGTATCTCAGCAACGCTAGCAACGGGATAAATTTCGCCAATGGGTGCCGAATAGTCAAACGCCTTGCCAATCTCCCACGGGCGACCGTTTTGCTTCATGGCGTTTTGCAAGTCGCGGCGCGTCATGTCGAGCCCCACGGCATAGCCAAAAATCAAGTTATGTGCCTGTGCTACACTCACATTGGCACCCGCTTTGCCAATCGCAACCACCAATTCTACTTCATAATGTAGCGCTTGCGTTTTAGTCGGATAAGGCAATTGGGCAACGCTATCGGGTCGAACCGCAATTATCGACTCGCTGTCACCGGCTTTACAAAAGAAAAATGGCGGCTCACGGTCTGGGTCACTGCCCATTTCTCGGGCGTGGTCGGCATAGTTGCGCCCCACGCAATACACGCGGCGGACAGGAAAGGTTTGCTCAGATTGATGGATGGGCAATCCCACCACTTGTTTAGGTGGAAAAATCGTATTCATGGTGATTCTACTTGGGTGGTTGGGGTATCAGATGATGGCTGGGTGATGGCAATATCAGTGACATGAGTGACATGTTTGTCATCTGCTAAATTGCTAGCAGGTTGCCACGCTTGCAAAAACTTATCATGGCGCAGGCTATTGTCTTGATTGGTGAACGATTGCAGATAGTCTCGGGTGGTGGATTCCCATTGCTCGCTTTGCTCAGCTGAAAATTGTCCCGTCAATCGTTGGTAGCGCAAAAAAATCAGCCAAGTATTGAGCACATCACTTTCACAATAAGTGGTGAGCTTATCCCATGCCTCTGCTTGCACCATAGGCACCACATCATAGCCGTCCAACGCTTGCTTGCCTGCAAAGCCGCATAAGGATGCGACGACATCGAGTTTTTGCGACGTGCTATTCATGGCAAGTTTCACCATCAAATCGGTATGACGGTCATGATAGCGGTTGATATAGTTGTTGTATCTCATCTCACCGGTTTGGCTAAACAGCTTGGGCGCGGTTAGACCATGCTGTAACGCCCGATACACCATGACGGGTATATCAAAGCCCTTGCCATTCCAGCTCACCAACAACGGATTTTTTTCGATGGCATTAAAAAAGGTTTGAATCATTTGCGCTTCGCTATGGTCAGCCAGCGACAGCGATTTGAGGGTCATTTTGCCGCCCGCCACCCACAACACCGAAAGACAAGCGATTTGGTGCAAAGGCAGTGGCATAAAAGGATGCCCAACATCTTGCTCACGCAGTGCCATAAGCTTGGTCATGGCATCGTTATCCGATAACCCAGCCAACTCAGGGTATAGCCGCTTGCCTGTGGCAACATCGGGTATGGTTTCGATATCAAATACTAAAATCGGCGCTGGCGTAGCCATAATACTTCCTTGTTAATTTCTGCTTTAGGTTATTGGGTATTAAGCGTCATCTTTAACACCAAACAACCCTGTTGATAGATAACGATCGCCACGGTCACAGACGATAAATGCAATCACCGCATCCGGGTGTTCTTTAGCGATTTGGTACGCTGCCCACGCCGCACCACCTGATGATACCCCCGCAAAAATCCCTTCTTCGCGGGCAAGCTTACGCATAAACACTTCCGCATCGTGCTGCTCGATGTCCATCACCCTATCCACCAAACTTGGCTCAAAAATCTTTGGCAAATAGGCGGCTGGCCATCGGCGAATCCCTGCGATATTAGCGCCTTCAGCAGGTTGTAAACCGATAATTTGCACGTTTGGGTTTTGTTCTTTTAGGTATTTGGACACGCCCATGATGGTGCCTGTGGTACCCATTGAGCTAATAAAATGGGTAATCGTGCCATTGGTTTGCTGCCAAATCTCAGGACCTGTGGTCAGATAATGCGCTTGTTTGTTGTCAGGGTTGTTAAACTGGTCGAGTACGATGCCTTTGCCTTCTGCCTGCATTTGCTGGGCAAGGTCGCGTGCCGACTCCATGTTATCGACTTCAATCAATGTCGCCCCATACGCTGCCATCGCGTCTTTACGCTCTTGGGTAGAGTTGCTAGGCATAATCAGCGTCATGGCATAGCCGCGCATTGCTGCGACCATGGCAAGGGCGATGCCTGTATTGCCACTGGTGGCCTCAATGATGGTGTCGCCTGGCTTGATAGTGCCACGCAGTTCAGCTTGATAAAACATGTTATAGGCAGGGCGGTCTTTCACTGAGCCCGCTGGATTGTTGCCTTCAAGTTTGGCAAGCAGGGTGGCTGTGCCTTGGTCGGTTTGCGGTGCAAATCGCGCCAGCTTGACCAGTGGCGTATGTCCAATGCAGTCATTGAGCGTGCTGGTTTCAGTGATGAAATTATTATGGGTCATAAGACAACCTTAGTTTTTGGCCATGAACTTTTGATAATACGAGTTTTGAGCAGACGCATTTAGTCTAGCTTATAGATTAGCTAGCGTTAATTAGTTTTTTTAACAGTAAATTTTTTGGATTGCGCGCGTAGTTTAGCAAAATTCGTATCACCCGTCAGTGGCGAATCATGATTATTGTGCAAGTCATTTTTCCACCGCTACCCCATCTGATTTTATCTCGATTTTTTGCTAGGGTATAGACTTGTCAAAAATTTACTTGAAACAAAAACCCTAGCGGCGCAAGCAAAATTGGCTAAAATCCTATAAAATGAAACGCTATACCCCAAAACCCTGATAAAAAATCTGATGCCTAAATTAGGCTGATGCAAGGCTAGCAATGTGAGCAAACGATTTCACTTGGATTTTTCCACCGCTTATGGACAGTTGATACTGTTGGTGTTTTTGCCGATTAGCGCACTCGCGTTGACGGGTGGTTTTTTGGTGTTATCGGATACTAGCCGTGCTGCGCGTACCATTCAGCAATCAACCGCCGATAATTTGCTGGTGACTCTGCAGCCAGTCGCCGCTTCCATGCAGACGAATCTGATTAAAATCAACCAAGCGCTATCTACAACTAGCACTCAGCCTAATAGCAATAATGGCTCAAATAAAGACAGCGCAAATAAAGCTGAGCTGTCGCCCAAAGAATTGGCGGCGCTACAAGCCAATGTGAAATTTGCCCTACAAAATGCCATCAACGACAAACACTTGCAAGGCGTGGCGATTGTCAACGAACAAAGCAAAGTGTTGGTCAGTTTTGGTGATTTGTCACAACAGCCCAATCCGCGCTTGTTGCCTTTTTTGGGACGCCACCTTGAGGCGCAAAGCAATACGCAGCAAACTTATTTGCTGACGCAGCTCAACACCCAATCCAACAGCCTGTTTAATAGCAAGGGTAGTAGCTTATTTGGTCGAAAATTGGTACTAAGCCCGCCCGCCAATGCGACTGCCCCACTACCGACCTTGTGGCTTATTGTCAATATTGATAATGAGCCGCTACAAGTGGCTCGCTATCAAGTGATGTTGGCGTTAGCGATTACCGGACTCTTTACTATTTTACTGCTGCTATTGACCACCCACATATATGCTAGACGCTGGATTGCGCCGATTTATGAGATGCGGTTACATTTGCAGCGCACCAACGCCAACAACCTGTATAAACCGATGACCATCAACGCCAGTGGTGAAATCAACCAGCTGCAACAGGATTTGGTCAAGACCTTAAGACGTCTGCATAAAAGTTTCCAAGAACTCAAAAATCACGCCGAACAGACCGAAGATGATTTGCGATTGGCTTTTGACGAGATGGAAATGCAAAACATCTCAATTCGCAATGCGCGTGATGCGGCGGTTTCAGCCAGTCAAACCAAATCGGCATTTTTAGCCAATATCAGTCACGAATTACGCACCCCACTTAACAGTATTGATGGCTTTATCAACCTATTATCCCGTCATGGCGGCTTAAATGCCGAGCAAGACTTGTACGTGCAAACGATTCGTAAGTCTTCAGCGCACCTATTAGCACTGGTCAATGACGTGCTTGATTTTTCTAAGATTGAAGCCGGTAAACTGGTACTGGATAGTCATGAATTTGACCTGTATGCCAGTATCTACGATGTGGTGGATATGCTATCGCCACTGGCGGCAGAGAAAGATTTACGCCTGGCGGTGTTCTTCTATGACGATGTGCCGCATTATCTGGTGGGGGATGCGTTACGCACCAAGCAAGTGTTGACCAATCTTGTTAACAACGCCATCAAATTTACCGATGATGGCGAGGTCATTGTGCGGGTCAGTCTGGATGATGACATCGATGATTTAATTCATATCAGTGTGCAAGACACAGGGCGCGGGATTTCGCCTGAGCATCAAAAAGTGCTGTTCCAAAGTTTTTCGCAAGGCGATCCTTCGATTACTCGCCAGTACGGCGGTACGGGGTTGGGGTTGGTGATTTCAAAACAGCTTACCTATCTGATGGGCGGCAATATTGGTTTTTATGACAACGCCACTGAGCAAGCGGGTGATGCGAGCCAATCGCACAAAATCAAAGGCACGACGTTTTGGTTTACTTTGCCGATGAGCATCAGTAACCAAGAACAGCAGCGGCTGCTTATCCATGACCCCATTTGGCAGTTACCCGCCATCGTCGCGCCAAAAAGCGATGCCGGTTATGTGGCGGCTGATACCACTACTGCGGTAAATATTTTGGTTTGGATTGACCATCCTGCAAGCTTACAAGTGTTAAAAGGCTCGCTGCGTGAATTGCCGATTGCCATTACTACCGCAAGTACGCTAGCCAGCCTACTTGAATCGCTCAAAGAAACAGGCAATCATTGGGATTGGGTCATCGTGGACAATGGCACCACTGAGGATACCACGTCGCTGCTCAAACAAGTACGCTTACATTATGCCGGTAAATTGCTACTATTTGGCTATCAAGTCAATCTTGAGCCAGAATTGTTGTCGCGTTACCAAGCACAAGCCTTGTATCAGCCGCTCGATCGTCGCCAGCTTTATCAGCTGCTCGATAGCAATTCTGCCAGCAGCCAAGAGCCCACACTGCCGCAGTGGCATGGCTTTACTGTGCTTGCCGTGGATGACCATCTGCCCAATTTGTTGGTACTAGAAGCGTTATTGGCTGAACTAAGCATTAATGTGGTGACGGTTAATAGTGGGTTTGATGCCATTGAATACATCACCACCCACCAGTCACAAAGCGATACCGCCGTGGATTTGATTTTTATGGACATTCAAATGCCAAGAATGTCAGGCAGTGAAGCCGCCATCCAAATCCGTAAGGTTGAAACGCAAGCAGGACATCAACATATTCCGATTATTGCCCTGACCGCACATAGTCTATCGGATGAACGCGATAAATTATTGGCATCTGGGATTGATGACTATGTGGGCAAGCCAATCAGTCAAGCCCAGTTATTGCAAATCCTGCAACGCTGGTTGGGTAAACACAGCACGTCCGTGTCCGCTGATGTGACTTTTGACTCAACCGCTGATGTGGCTTCTGACAAATCTGCTATCAACTCACCCATCTCGGCGCGGTCGATAGCGTCTATAGCGTCTGGGGCAAATCACCCGCGTACTGCACCTGCAACCCCCAAAGAGAGTGGCGTATTTGCTCATACGCCATTAGCCGCCTCAGCGACTACCACCGATGACAACGCTAATCTGCCAAGCCTACCATCGGTCAGCAGTCAGCATAGCGCTGAGTCACTAGCAAGTCTTGCGGTCATTGATTGGGATGATGCGGTGATGCGGGTAGCAGGTAAGCCTGATTTGGCAGCCAATTTAATTACCCTGCTGATTGAATCAATTGAGCAGGAAAAAAGTGACTTGCAGCAGGCTTGGCAGCGCCACGACAGGCAAGCCTTGTCCCACGCGGCGCATCGCATTTTAGGGGCGAGTCGTTATACGGGCGTACCACAGCTACGCCAAGCCAGCCAAAATCTTGAAGACAAGTGCTTGCTAAATATCAACAATAGCTCGCCTGCGCAATTTGCCATTTTGGCGCCTTATTATGAGCAAATGCTACAAGCGCTCGATAACTTGGCACAGGCTGATTTGAGTCAATTCCCTGCACTCAAATATGCCCAGCTCAAAGAAAACGACATGACCTGGAAGATGATTTGACACCCATCACCACAATGCCGCCTAGGTTTGGCATACTTGCTATTCCACGTTACCTTTCTTAAACGTATCGTCCGATATCGCCTCTTGTGCCAAACCAACAAAATCAGTAAAGTGAGATTAATGATTGCAAATCTTCGCGTTCTTGCAACATTTTTTTAAGTTTATTGGGTTGGTCAAATTTTAAGGATGCGTATGTCGGTTTTGTCGGTATCAAAAATATTGCCGGGTGTAGGGTTTTTGCCATTTTCTCAGCGTGCTACTGCTTTGTCTTTAGCGCAGCGTATCAAAGCTGCAAACGATAACCTTGCGCCCGATGTGCGGTTGGAACTTAGCGGTGATGATAGCGTCATTGTTTGGCTGACACGGATTGACAAGCGCAATGCGTTAAGTTTTGCGTTGATGGATAAACTCATTGATTTAGCCCACCTGCTCACTACTTGGACGGACGTGCGGGCGGTGATTTTGGCAGGTGAAGGTAAAAGCTTTTCTACCGGCATTGATTTGGCGGATTTAAACAACCCAAAAAACCTAAAACAGGTCGCTTGGGAGCTTATCAAACCGTTTCAAAGTAAATTTCAAAAAGTGTGCCTTGTGTGGCGAGAACTGCCGATGCCTGTCATCAGTATATTGCATGGACATTGCCTTGGCGCAGGACTACAGTTGGCACTGGCGACCGATATTCGTATCGCCACAGCGGATTGCCAATTTGCCATTATGGAAGCCAAATGGGGACTGGTAGCGGATATGGGATTGACCCGGTCTGCGATGGGGGTGCTACGCGCCGATATCGTCAAGGAATTAGCGATGACGGCACGGATTTTTGACGGTCAGCAAGCCTTTGACTACGGTGTGGTCAGCCATCTAAGCGATACACCGATGGAAGTTGCGAAGAATTTGGTCACAGAATTAAGTAATCGCTCCCCCGATGCCGTCTTGGCGAGCAAACGCATCATCAATGCCATGTATCACACGCCTGCAACAACCTTGTATCAAGAAAAACTGTGGCAAATCAAATTACTGCTGGGACAAAACCGCAAACTTGCCGTCAAAAAAGCCAAGGATGAAACCGTCAAATTTATTGGGCGTCAATTTAACTAATTTAACCTATGGCTTAATTGACCTTGGTGAGTGCCATCATGCTAAGACCCCTGTTCAAACGTCGTCTTATTTTTTTAGCCAGCCTGTTTTTGCTAGGTATGGCGATTTTGTTTTTTATCGCCTGGTGGGGTCGTCTGCCTGCCAACACGGGCAAATCCAGCACCTATCAAACTGCCGTCATTACCAAAGACCATCAAAAAACGGTGGCAACCGATATGCCACCTGATGAGCCCTCCAGCCGTTTTCGCCAATTTGGCTCGCAAAGCATGGCCGATGGCATCGCAGAATTGGTTAAAAGCAATCCACAAAAAACGGGCGTTTATCCCTTGCCAGATGGCATGGATGCGTTTGCCGCACGTATGCTGCTCATTAGCACCGCAGAGAAAACGCTAGATGTGCAGTATTATATTTGGAATAACGACATCACTGGCAATCTGATGTTCCAAGCCATCAAAGAAGCGGCAGAGCGCGGTGTGCGCGTGCGATTGTTAATAGATGACAACAATACCCGTGGTCTCGACCCAACACTGTGGGTACTCAATGAACACCCCAATATTGAAGTAAGATTGATGAACCCCAATCGTTTTCGCTCGTGGCGCTGGCTAGGGTTTGTGGGCGATTTTGAGCGGCTCAATCATCGTATGCACAACAAATCTATCACCGCTGATAGCCAAATCACCATCACAGGCGGGCGTAATATCGGGGATGAGTATTTTTCTTTAAACCAAGAGATGGTATTTTCTGACCTAGATGTGCTGATGGTTGGGCATATTGTGCCGCAGATGTCACAAGCATTTGACCAATATTGGAACCATAAACTGGCTTTTCCTATCACCGATTTGGTCAAAAAACCTGAGCCATCCGCCCTAAACCAAGTGTTTACCCCAAAAACCCAAAAAGCTGATAAACCTGCGTCGCAACAACTCGACCCTGTGCTAAAGCTGAAAAACGACTATCTAAAGCGCTTGGTGGCAATCGACTTTGTCAACCAAATCAAACAACAAAAATTGCCGCTCTACTGGGCAAGCGTCCAGCTATTGACGGACAATCCTGACAAACTGGGCAGCAAAGCCAATACCCAAGGGTTAGACATCAACCAAAGCTTAGGTAAAATCAGCCGTGAACTCAATTTAATCTCTGCGTATTTTGTACCCACGGAGCAAGGCAAAGACTATTTTATCAACCTTGCAAAAAAAGGCGTAGCGGTGAATATTTTGACCAATGCCATGAGCGCCACCGATGTCAAGCTTGTGCATTCTGGCTATGCCAAACACCGCAAAGACTTACTCAAAGCTGGGGTCAAGCTATATGAACTAAAGCCCAATGCCATCAAAGACAATCTGCGTGATTCATACTTGACGGGAAGCTCTGCAACCAGCTTGCATGCCAAAACGTTTGAAAGCGATGGTGAAAAGGTGTATATCGGCTCGTTCAACTTTGATCCGCGTTCAGCCTTGACCAATACCGAACTTGGCGTTGCCATCGCCCACCCTGTACTTGCCAACAAAATCCGCAATGAATTTTTGCAAGCCTTGCCAACAACCAGCTACACCTTGTCGCTCAAAGATGACAATATTCAGTGGTCAACGCTCGAGAACGGTCAAATCGTCACGTATGATGAAGAGCCACAAACCAAGGCTTGGCAGCGTACGCTAGTATGGATGCTATCGCACCTGCCGCTTGAAAAATTTTTATAAGCTGTCATTGTTATGAACTACAGCATTCGCCAATACGCTTAGCGCAATTGGCTATCCTTACTACCACGGCGATTAAATAGCTCAACTTTTTGCTGATGCTGTTCTAGGGATTGTTGACAACGCACGCACAAGTGCACCCCTGGCATCGCAAGACGCCGTGCTTCGGGGATTGGGGCATCGCACTCCTCACAATGAGTTAGGCTCTCGCCCTGTGGCAATGCCCGTTTTGCCCGTTCAATCGCATCATTAATAGTCGCTTCAATTTGCTCGTTTTCTGCGCCATCCGCAGCCCAACCACTTGCCATATTTTTCCTTAGATTTTAATAGGTTAACCATAATAATATGGTAGTGGTTTTGTCAAATTTCAATAGCGTATTAAAGCCGTCATCGCGCCATTTTATTGTGGCTGTAAATCAATCACCTGACCTTTGATACCTGCCGCTTCATCAGTCATCAAGGCAACATACGCACTCATCAAGTCTTCGGGCGCAAGCAAGGTGTTGGGGTTTTCGCTCGGATAGGCAGCAGCCCGCATTTGGGTACGCGTGGCACCGGGATTGATGCAGTTAAAGCGCAGGGTGGTGGTTTTTTGGGTTTCTTGGGTGAAAATATCGCTCATCCCTTCTACCGCCAATTTTGACAGCGCATACGCCCCCCAAAACGCGCGTGGACGGCTGCCGACACTGCTAGAGGTAAACACCACTGAGCCACTTTGCGCAGATTTGAGTAGCGGTAGCAAAGCTTGGGTAAGGGTAAAGGTGGCATTAAAATTGACTTTCATCACTTGCTCAAAAATAATCGGGTCATACATCTCAAGTGGGGTCAATACACCGAGCAACCCTGCATTGTGTAAAACACCGTCCAAATGCCCGACTTCACGCTCAATCAAAATCGCCAATTGCTGCATTTCTGTGTAGCTTGCGCTCTCTAAATTCATCAGTAACATGGCAGGCTGTGCACCGCCTTCTGCTTCAATTAGGTCATACACGGCTTCAAGCTTGCTCGCGGTTTTGCCAAGTAGTAGCACGGTCGCGCCATATTTTGCATAGCTTAGCGCTGCTGCTTTGCCGATGCCATCACCTGCCCCTGTGACCAAAATATTTTTACCTTTTAGACAATCGGTAGGTGGGATAAAGTTACGGATATCATCATGCGTTGCTAAAGTCATAGTTTCCTCAAAATTTTTCTCAAAAGCTTGCTAAAAAATTCCCTAAAAATCGGGCAAATTGTTAACACCTTGTCTATGCATCAAGCGCCTAGTTGCTTGTTCAAGTGTCCGCTCAAGCATCCGTCCAATCGCCCAGCAAAGCGGTCAATTCAGCGACGCTATGGATTATGTTATCTGCGCCCCAACTGCCCAAATCCGCTTGGTCTTCAGGGGGAATGTAGCCATAAGCTGCCAAAATCGTGCGCATATTCGCCGCATTGCCCGCTTGAATGTCACGGATATGGTCACCGACATACACACAATTTTCAGGCTGTAACTGACGCCCAAGTTGTTCATTCAACCGCGCTACTGCCAAATACATGGGCTCTGGGTCAGGTTTGGTATGTTTGACATCATCAGGGCATACCAGAACCGCACAGCGCTCAGTTAGCTCAAGTTTCTCTAACAGATTTTCCGCCAAATAACGCGGCTTATTGGTGACAATGCCCCATACAATGCCACGTGATTCCAAGTTTTTTAGCAGCGAATCAAGCCCATCAAACAAGCGGCTATCGACACAGATATCAGCCTCATAGGTGTCCAAAAACTCTTGCCGATAAGCCAGCAAGGTTGGGTCATCCTCAGTCACATCGGCAAGCTCGCCAAACATCAGCTTGACCATCGCTCTGGCGCCTGCAGAAACTTGCTCGCGAATGGCGGTATCACTGGGCGCTGGGTGCTGGTGTTTGGCGCACATCACCTTAATAATCCGAATAAAATCAGGTGCCGTATCAATCAAGGTACCATCAAGGTCAAACAATACGGCTTGGCATTTTTCAGTCATTTTTTGCTCAAATCAACGATTAATATTTAAGTAAAGCCAACTACTGAGGCTTATATACCGCCATCATGTAGTTAACGTCAACATTTTGTGCCAGCCAATAGTGCTTGATAAGGGGATTGTAATGTAAGCCAATTAAATCTTGACGTTTGCAGCCTGCACGCTGGGCAAAACGATCTAGCTCGGCTGGGGTGATGAATTTTTCATAATCATGTGTGCCGCGTGGCAACAAGCGTAATAGGTATTCAGCGCCAATCACCGCAAACAGGTAGGATTTTGGGTTGCGATTGATGGTCGATAGTACCAATACGCCATTGGGTTTGAGCAGGGTAAAACAAGCATTGATAATGGACTGCGGGTCTGGCACGTGCTCGAGCATTTCCATACAAGTCACCACATCAAACTCACCAGCGTGCGCTTTGGCAAAATCTTCTACAGCAACACAAGCAAAATCAATCGCTTGGCTAGTTTGCTCGGCATGGATTTGTGCTGCCTTGATATTGGCTTCTCCCAAATCAATACCCGTCACCGTGGCGCCGCGCACTGCCATGCTATGCGACAAAATACCACCACCACAGCCGACATCTAACACTTTTTTGCCCGTTAAGCCTGATTGCTGGCGGGCGATGGTTTGCTGTTCAATCCAGTTTAAGCGTAGCGGATTGATTTGGTGCAAGGTGGCAAACGCGCCTGATTTGTCCCACCATTCATTGGCAAGGTCGGTGAATTTTTGTACTTCTTGTAAGTCGACGTTTTGCTGTAGGTTCGGTTGTGTCATGATGATAGTTCCGTTTGATTTTTACTTCGCTATTTTTTTAATTCGATACTTTTTACTTTAATAGCATGTTATCGCGTTTTTTGAAATGCGGTTGCTTGCTAACCACAATTGCCATCAAAAATAGCCTTATTCTAACAGTTTTTAGCCCATGCGCTGTAGAATTTATGTGGCAGGCTGATAGCGTAAAATTGTAGGATAAATTTGTGGGGTAAAATAGCTTATTGCTGCATAACCCCATAACTGTCCAACTTTAAATATGACTGATAAATTAAACTTAAAAAAATATACTTTGTAATTTAGAAAATTTAATTAACATATTGCTTATGTTTTTCACCACTGTAGTTTTTTTTAGTTTACAAAGGATTACACTTAGGCGCGTCCGCAATTTATGATAGTATAACGCGCAGGTATTTTCGTATTTTGAGCCCTGCTAGCAAGCGATTTTCTATAAGATACTATAAGATATGAGCCGTGCTAGACCCTATGATTTGACTGTTAATGAGGCAACCATGAAAAAATTAGCAATGACCGCAATCGCCGCCGCTATCGGCTTGACCAGTTTATCAACCCAAGCTGCAGATTTTGTAGCGGGTCAAGACTATAAGGTGCTTGCAAACCCAGAGAAAATTGAAGGCAATAAAATCATTGTTCGTGAATTTTTTTGGTATGGTTGCCCACACTGCTACAAATTAGAACCTTACATGGCACAGTGGTCAAAAAAATTGCCAGCTGATGTGGTGTTTATGCAGACGCCAGCTGCGATGAACCCTGTGTGGGAACAAAACGCGCGCGGTTTTTATGCCGCACAGTTGTTAGGTTATCAAGGCAAAACCCACCAAGCGATGTTTGACGCGATTCAAAAAGACCGCCAAAAATTGTTTGACCAAGCCTCTATCGGTCAATGGTACGCATCAAAAGGCGTGGATATCAATAAATTTAACAGCATGTACAATTCTTTTGCAGTAAATACCCGTATCGCACGTTCAAAAGATGCGGCGCAGCGCTTCCAACTATCAGGGGTACCTGCGGTTGTCGTTGATGGCAAATACGTTGTTGAGGGTGAGGATGGTAAAGTGCCACAAGTGGTTAACTATCTCATCAATAAAGCCCGTGCTGAGCGTGGTGGTAAATAATCCGCCAGCCATTTGCTGAGGATTAATAGTTTTAGCCCAGATGGTTTTAGCTTAAATAATAAAAAAAGCCGTTTCAATGATAATTCAATGAAACGGCTTTTTTATAGGAGCGGCTTTTTTATGGTAGTTAATAAAACCTAGTGGTCGGCTGGCGTGCCGCCTTGTGCCACAATCCAATTTTCTAGCTGTTTGGTTTTTTCATCCAATAGCGTTTTATCACCGCTTGCTTCGACATTAAGACGAATCAGTGGCTCAGTGTTAGAAGCGCGGACATTAAAGCGCCAGCGTGGAAAATTGACCGACAAGCCATCGAGTTTATCAAGGGTCGCCGTTTGGCTATCAAATTGTTGGTAGCTATCTTCAAGTTTTGCCAACACCGCAGGCGCAGTGATACCGTCTAATTTAAAGTTAATCTCACCTGAGATGGGAAAAGCGGCAATCATCTCATCAACCAGTTGCGACAGTTTTTTTGGCGCCTCTGTTTTGCCTGATTTTGATAGCAATTCAATCACCAATAACCAAGGAATCATGCCACTATCGCAGTAGTTAAAATCGCGAAAATAATGATGCGCAGACATCTCACCGCCATACACTGCGTTGTTTTCACGCATGACTTGTTTGATAAAAGAATGCCCTGACTTACTGATGGTCGCTTTGCCACCGGCCGCCGCGATGACGCTTTCGGTATTTAAGATATTGCGCGGGTCATAGACAATCGCCTCGGCAGGATTTTTATCCAAGAAAGCTTTGGCAAGCACCCCCACTACATAAGTGCCTTCCAAGAATCGAGCGTTTTCATCAAAGAAAAAACAGCGGTCAAAATCGCCATCAAACGCAATCGCTAAGTCCGCTTTCTCTGCCAACAGCGTGTCTGCCGTCACTTTACGGTTGGCAATAATCATGGGATTGGGAATACCATTGGGAAAACTGCCATCAGGCGCATGATTGATTTTGATAAAATTAATAGGCGCGTTGGCAGCTTGTAGACGCTGCTCAAGCAAATCAATCGTTGGCGCGGCACTACCGTTGCCACAGTTGACGACCACTGTCAAAGGTCGTAACGCGTTGACGTCAATATAGCTTATGAGATGGTCGATATAGGCGGTTTTGTCTTCTTTTAACTGATACTCGCCTTTACTGGCTGCCGCTTTGAACGCGCCTTTTTCTGCGATTTGTTGAATGTCTGCCAAGCCGGTATCCGCGCTAATGGGTTTTGACTGTTCACGCACCAATTTTAGCCCGTTATAATTGATGGGGTTGTGACTGGCGGTCACTTCAATACCGCCAATCGCGCCATAGTGGCTGGTGGCAAAATACACTTCTTCAGTGCCTGTCATGCCCAAATCAATCACATCGATGCCTGCATCTAATATGCCTTGTATGGTGGCTTTTTTGAGGGCTTCACTACTGGGCCGAATGTCACAGCCAATCACAATCGCTGATTTTTGCTGATTTGATAGCGGTGCACTTAAAAATTGGGCGAAAGCACGTCCGATACGGTAGGCGATGTCCTCGTCAAGGTTTTTACCGAGTTCACCGCGGATATCATAGGCTTTAAAAGACGAAATTGTGATGGGAGAAAAATCATTCATATACGTGGCTCATGGGATTAAGAATTAAGAATGTCATTCAATTAACTGTTAATTATTCACTATCAATTATTTACTAGCAGTTATTTACTAGCAATAATCAGCTATCACCAAACACATCGCGGCTATACACTTTTGCCTTGACGTGCGCTAATTCGGGATGTAATCGGTTCGCGACAATCACATCGCTCGTTTCCAAAAAACTCGCTAAATCATTGACTACGGGACAATCCATAAACTGCGGTGACGACAGACTGGGCTCATAGATTTGTACATCAATGGCATGTTGTTTGAGCAGTTCAATAATGTCCAAAATCGCAGAGTCTCTAAAGTTATCGGCATCTTTTTTCATGCTCAAGCGGTACACGCCCACGGTATTAGGCTGCTTGGCGATAATTTGACGGGCGATAAAGCGTTTGCGGGTATTGTTGGCATCCACCACCGCATGAATCACATTGGCAGGAATCCCTTCATAATTGGCTTTGAGCTGTTGGGTGTCTTTGGGTAGACAATAGCCACCATAGCCAAATGATGGGTTGTTGTAATGCATGCCAATCCGCGGGTCTAAGCTCACACCGGTGATAATCGACTCACTATCAAGCCCCATGCTTTCGGCAAAGCTATCTAACTCGTTAAAAAATGCAATGCGTGTGGCAAGGTAGCTATTGGCAAATAGTTTGACCGCCTCTGCCTCGGTGGGCGGCATGATTTGGCTTGGTGTTTGGCGTGGCGTGTGGGTTTGTTCGCTGGCAGTTTGGTATTGGGTGATTAGTTGGTGACAAACATCTTGCAGCGCTGGCACATGGTTTATATCACAGCCAACGATAATACGTGACGGATGCAGGTTGTCATATAACGCTTTGCCTTCCCGCAAAAACTCCGGCATAAACAAAATACGCGTATCAAATTTTGCCTGCATGTCAACGGTAAATCCAATCGGCACAGTCGATTTGATCACAATCGGCACTTGTGCGTTGTGAGCGCGTACGGTTTGGATACTGGCTTCCACCGATGAGGTATCGAATTTGCCAGTGGCGACATCGTAATTGGTCGGTGTGGCAATAATCACCAAATCTGCGGCTGAAAAATCCGCCTCACTCACCAACTGCGCCGCTAAATTCAGTGACTGGGTTGCCAAGAACTGCGCAATCAACGCATCGTCAATCGGCGACGCTTGCTGTTGTAATTGGGCAATTTTTTGGGCATCGATATCGACCAAGGTGACTTGGTTAGCAAGTTTAGGCTGGGCTAAAAGTACCGCATTGGACAGACCGACATAGCCTGCCCCAATGACAAAGATAGTTGTAATCATGGGTGATGGAACCTTACAAATCGCAGCAAAAATTAGCGAAGCCGTCGCGTATTTTCAGCCTTGATATTTCTTATATTTTTAAATTAGGTAAGTTTTTGCCAATATCACTATAGTTTGACAAAATGGCATAGCAATGACAACGATTATTTTGCAGCCTCTGTGTTTTAGGTATTTGTATTTGAAGCCTCTGTATTTTAGGCATCTAGACTGTCAAGGCAAATACTTACCAATGGACTTAGATTGCCACGTCAAATGCGCTAAAATAGCTAGGTCAATTATATTGTGAATTTTTCATCATTTACCATCAATCACCCTTCAGAGATAACGATGCAACCGACTTCCAATTTTGCTGACCTCATTGCCTTAATGGCACGACTGCGCCAAGACTGCCCTTGGGATAAAAAACAAACCAACGACAGCCTCATTCCCTACGCCCTAGAAGAAACCTATGAGCTCGTCGAAGCCATACAATCGGGCGACATTGACGACATCAAGGGTGAGCTTGGCGATGTGCTACTACAAGTGGTTTTTCACGCTTGTCTATATGAAGAACAGCAGCAGTTTGATATCAGCGAGGTGATTTTCACCTTGCAACAAAAACTCATTCGCCGTCACCCGCATGTGTTCGACAAAGAAAATCTAAAAACCGATGAAGATGTCAAAAAACGCTGGGATGAAATCAAAGCCTTGGAAAATGCCGAAAAAGCCAAACAGGGTAAACTGGCAAACCATCGCCGCACCCTTGATGCGGTCAAGGCAGGCTCAGCGTTAATGCAAGCGCAAGAACTACAAAAAACTGCCAATAAAGTCGGTTTTGACTGGGATGTGGTGTCGGGTGCGGTGGACAAATTGGATGAAGAAGTGGCAGAGCTCAAAGAAATCTTACCAATCGATGGTCAAAAACCGACGCCTGAGCAAAAAGCGCTGCTAGAAAAAGAACTGGGGGATTGTTTTTTTGCCCTAGTCAACATTGCCCGCAAACTGGGCATTGATAGCGAAAAAGCGACTTTGACCACCGTACATAAATTTCGCTCTCGCTTTGGCTTTATTGAAGATGAGCTCGCCAAAATGGGTAAAACCCCTGAAACTGCTAGCTTAGAGGAAATGGATAACTTGTGGGATTTGGCAAAACAGCATGAAAAACTTTTATAAGGGGTTTGAGCACGGGCTAGGTTTTAGGTTTTAGGGTCTAGTATTATTGACAGCTAATACCCTGTTTACATGCCGTGTACATTTTTTTGGTAAAACAGTTTTTTAGCTAAGTTTGTACTACGTTTGGCTTTTTTATTGCTCAAGATTTATTGTTCCAGACGCGTTGGCAAGGTATACTGAGTCAACAGGGATTTGACCGTTAAAGCAATGATTTTTCGATTATTAGTTGGCTCAACTTTTGCCATTTTAGTTCTAAGTATATGGGCAATGCCCGCACAGGCGCAAGTATGTACCCCAAGCTTGACGCCCGAGCAGGCTTTTTTGGCCGTGACAAATTTGACTGGGACTAACAGTGGTACCACAAAACCCTCTGCAAATCTCCTTGCCAATTCACCCAAAGTGATTAATATCAATACCGCCAGTGAAGCACAGCTTACACAGCTTGATGGTATCGGCGCCAAAAAAGCCCAGCAAATTATTTTATACCGGCAAATGATAGCGCCGTTTGCCACGGCAGATGACCTAGCCAACGTCAAAGGTATCGGCAAAGCGACTGTCGATAAAAATCGCCACCGCATCACCACCCAATAGTGATAGCAAAGCATGGGCAATCATCACAAGCCTATTCTTATTTTATACACGCTGTACTAGCAAGCAAACCGTCTCATCCTATACCGCTAACGCACTACCAATAATCAATCATTCAACAATACTTTTTGCTCACTGGATTTTTTGTAACCGTGAATTAATATCCCTAGTTAGGCAGAAATTTGGTACACTAACCGCTAATAAATTTCTGCCGTTTTCATGGATTTTGGTTACTATACATGGCAAAAAAAACTCGCAAATCACCTAGCACGGCAACCGCTGCTGGCAATACCGCAACCGATTATGTTTTAGATAGACAGTCGGCTCGCCGGGATGCCAAAAAACTGGGCTTAAACAAAGCTGATTTACCCAACTCCATCAAAGAAGTGATTAGCACACTGACGCAGGCGGGTTTTGAAGCCTACATCGTCGGTGGTGGGGTGCGTGATGCCTTGTTAGGCTTAAAGCCCAAAGACTTTGATGCTGTGACCAACGCCACCCCCAACCAAATCAAAGAAGTATTTGGCAAACGCTGCCGCATCATCGGACGGCGTTTTCAGCTGTGTCATGTGTATTCTGGTCGCGATATGATTGAAGTTGCGACCTTTCGCGCGCCGCCTAAGGACAACAATCATCTCACCGAAGACGGCATGATTATGCGTGACAATGTGTGGGGTGATATCTATCAAGATGTGGTGCGCCGCGATTTTAGTATCAATGCCCTGTACTATCAGCCATTTGACGATATCGTTTATGATTTTTGTGGTGGGCTAAAAGATGTTGAAAACCGCACCATTCGTCTGCTCGGTGACACCCAAAAACGGGTGGAAGAAGACCCTGTACGTCTGCTACGAGCGCTGCGTTTTAAAGCAAAATTGCAGTTTGATTTTGACAACGCCTTAAACCAACAATTCAACGCGCAAAACTGGGCATTATTGGCGCAAGTATCCCCTCACCGCTTGTACGATGAAACGCAAAAAATGTTCACAGGCGGCTACTTGGTGCCGATGTTACCACTGCTATTTGATTATGGTGCGTTTTCCCAGTTGTTGTTTTATCCACCGACAACTGTAACACCGCTACTCAACCAAGTCACCATAAATACCGATAGGCGCATAGGTAGTGGTAAAAGCATTAACCCTGCGTTCTTTTATGCGACTATTTTGTGGGAAAACTATCTGTATTTATTGGATAAGTTTAAAAAGAACACACCGTTTAGCGACGCGCAAAACCAAGCCGCCAATAAAGTCTTGGACAAGCAGCGCCAGCACACGGCCATGCCCAAGTTTGCCGAGCAGTTTATTAAAGATATTTGGCTCATGCAGCCAAGACTTGCCCAGCCGCGCAAAAAAAATCTGCAAAAGCTGTTTGAAAACCCACGTTTTCGGGCTGCCTATGACTTTTTGATGATGCGTGAGCAAGTGGAAGCCAAAAACCAAGCGCTTGCCAAACAACATGGCGCAGCGATTACGTTGGATGATGAAAGCACCAACGGCATGGGACATTGGTGGGCGTGGTTTCAAACCCTAGGTGCCAAACAGCAGCAACAAGCGATTGATGAGTTTGACCTTGAATTGGTGCGTTTGCGCTTTGCGAATATTGTCAATCAAACCAGTTTTGAGGACGACAGTGTTGCTTACCAAACTAGCGATGCAGTGCGTGATAATGAGGCAGACATGGGTAGCGATTTGAGTCATGGAAAGCGCCGCCGCCAACGACGTCGTTTGCCGTTTGCAGCAAGCAGCCAAATCGAACGTGAACTGGTACAAGATACGGCGCTATCTACCAAAGCGCACAAACCAACACAGCAGCAGCAACTTGAAAAAGCCCAACTGCAGCAGTTATCGCTTGCCAGTCACACCAACTCAGCACCGGCTAAGTCACTTATCGTAGCGCCAATCACAGCGCAAAAAGACGATGACCACCCTTATCAGCCGACAGTTTCTGCTTCAGTATCAGCTTATACTGAGACAAGTGCACGCCCAAATAGTTCACACCTAAGTAATTCACACCCAAATAATTCGAACCCAAATAATTCACAACTAAGTCGCTCACGCAAACGCGACAAAGCCTATTTATCGGCAGCGAGTGTACCTGCCAAACGTGCGCGACGTACCCCCAGCTCAAACTGGTCGATTTTGGAGCAACGCCAGCAAGCGGATATCACAACATCCGCTAGTGATTTGCGTGGCGAATCTGTCAGCCCAACACCCGTCAAACAAAGTACCGACAATCAGGCGGTGACTCATACCGATACTGATATTGGCACTGACATTCGCACTGGCACGGTCAAGCGTTCGGCACCCAATGAATCAATGATTGACAATGGCGTGGTACAGCCAAAGCCAAAGCGAGCGCCACGGACGCGTAAAAAAGCGGTTGCTGATAGCAAAGTCTCAGCAGAAGCGGTGACTAAGGACGAGGCACCGGCAGCGCCAAAACGCACTCGCAAACGCGCGGTCAAAATCGACGGTCATCAGCCATGATTACGTGCTATATCGGTTTGGGTGGCAATATCGCAAACGCGCTTGGTACGCCAAAGCAGCATATTGCCAATGCTATTGCGGCGTTTTACGCATCGCCGCACTTTGCCAATGTTACAGCATCATCACTGTATCAATCCAAAGCCTTTGGGGTCACCGACCAGCCCGATTTTTTTAATGCAGTGGTAAAAGTTGATACCGATTTGGCACCCTTAGCCCTGTTGGATTTTTGCCAAAGTTTGGAGAGCGCTGCCAAGCGCACGCGTTTGCGCCACTGGGGTGAGCGTAGTTTGGATGTCGATGTACTGTTGTATGGCGATGACACAATCAACAATGCGCGTTTAGTAGTGCCACATAAGGGCTTATTTGCGCGTAATTTTGTGCTGATTCCGATGCTAGAGCTTGACCCAACCCTTATGGTAAATGGGCAAAAATTGGCAGATTTACCGACCAGTCAACAGTGGCAGGGCTTGGAAAAATTAACCGTAGTTTAACCCATATCAGTTAACAGGGTTTTTTGTAAAAATTAACAAATTATTGGTGCTATGGATTTGAAATCGCAAAAAATTAAACCATTGATAAAGTAACGTTTTTTGTTTTCCCTATTTCTTGTTTTTGCCTGTTTCTTTTGCCCTTGCTTCTTTTAGCTTTACTTCTTTTACCCTTGATTCTTTTAACCTTGCTTTTTAAAGGAAACCGCATGAGCTACGTTAGCAACCTAGAATCTAACCCTGATTCAACAACTGAGTCAACATCTGCCGCAGCGACGACCAAGCCTAAATTACCTGTGACCTTGTCCACCTTAAACAAACTCAAAGCCAATGGCGAGACGTTCTCGTGCTTGACATGTTATGACGCCAGTTTTGCAGCAGCCATGCAAGTTGCAGCGATTGATACGATTTTGATTGGCGATAGTCTTGGCATGGTGGTGCAAGGACAAACCTCAACCTTGCCGGTGACAATCGCAGACATGGTATATCATACCCAAAACGTGGCTCGTGCCAACAGTCATGCACTGATTTTATGTGATTTACCTTTTATGAGCGTTGCCACGCTTGAGCGCGCACTCGATGCCAGCCAAGCGGTGATGCAAGCAGGCGCGCATGTGGTCAAAATCGAAGGCGGTGCCGAGCTTGCCAAAATCGTGTCAGTGCTTGCCAACAACGGCGTGCCGACCTGCGTGCATCTAGGTTTGACGCCGCAATCCGTGAATGTGTTTGGTGGCTACAAAGTACAAGGCAAAACCGATGCCCAAGCGGAAAAACTCATGGCTGACTGTCAAGCAGTGGTAGAAGCGGGCGCAGCCATTTTACTACTCGAATGCGTCCCTGCTGAGCTTGCCAAAAAAGTGCGTGACACTTTCCCCGTGCCAGTGATTGGTATCGGTGCGGGCGTGGAGTGTGATGGTCAAGTGCTGGTCATGCACGATATGCTTGGGGTATATACCCGTAAACCTGCCAAGTTTGTCAAAGACTTTTTGACCGACGAGCATAACGAAACCAAGGATATCACCGGGGCGTTTAAAGCCTATCATAAAGCGGTCAAAGACCGTACGTTCCCAACGCCAGCGCATAGTTTTTAGTAATCATAAAGGCAAAAAAATGCAAGTATTTCATACCATCAGCGCATTACGTGACACCTTAAAACCTTTACGCCATCAAGCGGCTGCGCCAAAGATAGCGCTGGTCCCCACGATGGGTAATTTGCACAGCGGTCACGTGACCCTCGTCAAAAAAGCCAAAGAACTTGCCGATATCGTGGTGGTCAGTGTGTTTGTTAACCCAACCCAATTTGGCGTGGGTGAAGACTTTGATACCTACCCACGCACGCTAGAGGCTGATGTGGCAAAACTTACCGATGCGGGGGCAAATTTTGTATTTGCCCCAAGCGTGGAAGAAATGTACCCAACCTACCCTAACAACGTGCAAGTGCTGTCAGGCGATATTAGCAAAATCTTGTGTGCCAACACTCGCCCCACCCACTTTGATGGTGTCGGCTTGGTGGTGAGTAAACTGTTTAATATCGTCCAACCTGACATCGCTGTTTTTGGCAAAAAAGACTATCAACAACTTGCCATTATCCGCCAGTTGGTCGCTGAGCTAAATTTCCCGATTGAGATTGTCGGGGTGGATATCGTGCGGGCTGATGACGGGTTGGCATTATCGTCTCGCAATCAATACCTAAGCGAAGCAGAACGTCAACTTGCCCCCACCTTGCAAAAAAGCTTGCAACAGCTTGCCAATGAGTTAACAACTGCCAATTTTGCCGATTTTGACAAGATTATTGCCGGCGCAATCGATAAGTTAAATCGCGTGACGGTGGCTGATTCAGGCTTTAAAGTGGATTATTTGGAAGTTAAAAATCGCTTATTACAGCCGCCGAAGCCCACTGATAAAGACTTGGTAATTTTGACCGCCGCTTTTTTGGGCAAGAAAACACGGCTTTTAGATAACCTAGAGTTTAGCCGGGAGTTAAATCAGGAATTTAGTCGGGAATTGAATCAGCAATTGGGTCAGCAATCGGCTAGCGATTTTAATCGACAACCTACCACCGCATCTGTGAAGGATTAACTATGTCAACGCTACAAGTTATCATTGTTTCAGGACGTTCAGGCTCGGGTAAGACATCGGTTCTCAATATCATGGAAGACTTTGGCTATTATCCAATTGATAATTTGCCACTCTCGCTAGTCCCTAGCGCCATTGATAAACTTGTACATGACAGCCAAATTTATAAAATCGCTATTGGTATCGATGTACGCTCGCCACAAGCGGACTTATCGCGGTTTGCCGAGGTCTATCATAAGCTGATAGAGACTTATAGCAAACCGGCGATTAAAATACTGTATGTGACTGCCCAAGAAAGCGTCCTGGTGGCACGGTTTGACGCCACGCGCCGTCTGCATCCGTTAATGGCGGTGTCGGGCAATCTACCCAATGCCATCAAAAAAGAAATCGATATTTTAGAGCCGATTGCCATCCGCGCTGATATCAAAATTGACACCAGCCTACTTAATATCCACCAACTCAAAGAAGTCATCCGCGATCATTTGGGCGTGGATAATGCGGTAACCGTCAATATTTTATCCTTTGGGTTTAAATATGGGGCACCGATTGATGCCGATTTTATTTTTGATGTGCGCACCCTACCAAACCCCCATTGGAAGATTGAACTGCGCAACCAGACAGGGCTAGATGATGATGTCAAAGCATTTTTTGATGACTATAGCGAAGTAGATGAGATGGCGAATGATATTATCGCTTTTTTTAAAAAATGGCTGCCGCCTTTTTTGCACAACAATCGCCATACCGTGACCATCGCTATCGGCTGTACTGGGGGCAAACACCGCTCTGTGTATATCGCAGAGAAATTGGGCGAGTCACTGACCCAATCGCTACCCAAAGAGATGGTGGTACGTATCAAGCACCGTGAAAAAAACCGCTGGTAGCACGTTCTGAATCAACTTTGTACTTATGATTGATAACTTTGAGATTGATAAATGATTAATTTTGCTGAAATGGATATGGCGGTTAGCCGTACCGAACTAAAAAAAGCCCATGAACGCCTACAGCGACTGGCTGAGCCGCTTGCCAATTTGTCAAAAAAACAAATGAAGGCACTGCCTGCCAGTGAGTTTTTTTTGGATGACTTGCTGCAGCTTGCCGATATCACCAGCCATGAAGCACGTAAACGCCACATCAAGCGTTTGGGCAAATTGCTGGCTGAAGAAGAACCGCATGCGATTGTCGAATTTTTATTTCGCCATACCTTTAGCCCTGAGCAACAAGCCAAAATTGAAAGTTGGCAAACCCGCCTAAATTTGCAAGATGACAATACCTTAAAACAATTTACCAAAACCTTTTTTGACAGTGAATTCAACACCATCAAGCAGTTACTGATTTGGATTGCCTACGCCGAATACACCCAAGATGATGAATTGATGAATGAGAGTGTGGCTGATTTACACACTTATATCCGCCAAGTGGCGATTTTGTCCAAAGGTAAATAGTCGGACTGATTGCCAGTTTTCTAACCACTTATCCCTATGTGGCTTGGCTAGTGGGTATAGCGGATGACTGTCTGAGTGATTTATCCGCTATGCATTAGGTTATCGCGATACCCTATGCGTCGATTTTTTACTACCAAAGCTATTTTCATCATAAAATAACGTAAAATTGCTTTTATTTTATAGAGTGAGCCGCTAAGGTATGCCATCAGCCTTAGCCATCCTGCCCGCAATGAGTCATTTTCACCAGTTACGTCAACACACCCAGTCCAATCCCAACTATCCCAACCAAATTCGCCAGTGGCGCGTGATTGTCATGGCGATTTCGGCATTTATTTTTAATACCACCGAATTTGTGCCGATTGCGCTGCTCTCTGACATTGGTCATAGCTTTGCCATGCCGGTAGAAACGGTGGGGCATATGATCACTATCTATGCTTGGATTGTGGCTATTTTGTCGCTCCCTGCCATGCTTGTCACTGCCCGTATCGAACGGCGTAAGCTATTGATAGCATTATTTGTTATCTTTATCGGGGGGCATGCGGTGTCGGTGATGGCGCAAAGTTTTGCCATGCTGTTGGTTGGGAGAGCATTGATTGCGCTAGCGCATGCGGTGTTTTGGTCAATTACCGCAAGCCTTGTGGTGCGTGTGGCGCCCAAAGATCGTCAAACCAAAGCCTTGGGGCTATTGTCGATGGGTAGCGCGCTGGCGACGGTGCTTGGGCTGCCGTTAGGTCGGATGATTGGGCAGTGGCTTGGGTGGCGGATGACGTTTGGTACGATTGGCGCGGCTGCGCTCTTGGCAATGATTATGGTGTGGTGGATTTTGCCAAAACTGCCGAGCAAAGATGTCGGCTCAGCCGCAAGTTTACCCAGTATTTTTAATAATATCCCCTTGCTCACTGTCTATACACTCACTGTGCTATGTGTGACGGCACACTTTACGGCGTATAGTTATATTGAGCCTTATATGCTGACGATTAGTCAGTTTAGTCAGCAATTTGCCACGGTGATTTTGCTGAGTTTTGGGGTGGCAGGGTTGCTAGCGAGCTGGCTATTTGGGCACTTTTATGACCGTTTTCCACGGGCGTTTTTGATTAGCGCGATGGCAACGCTGCTGTTTTCGTTGTTAGCATCCGCTTGGCTGCCCCATGTGCCAATCTTGTGGCTTGCCCTAGCGATGCTATGGGGCTTGGCAATTACGGCGATTAGCCTTGCTTTGCAGCTACGCGTATTGCAGCTTGCGCCGAATGCCACTGATGTAGCGATGTCAATTTTTTCAGGAATTTATAACATCGGTATCGGCGGCGGCGCGTTCGTCGGTGGACTGGTGATTGCAAGCCTAGGACTGGCTATGGTGGGTTATGTAGGGGCAGGTATCGCGCTCATTGCCATGGTTTGTTTAATGGTGTATTTGGCGCGCACCCAAAAGTAATCAAACCCAGTAGCTTACTTGTAATTGGGCTTGCGCTTAGACTTACGATTGGGCTTGCTTGCCGCCGACTTTTCCCACTGACAAGTTAACTGACATTCAGCGTTTCTACCAATGCCTGTTTGAGTTTTTCGAGGCGCTCATCCGATAGCGGTTTGTCTTCATGGTCAGTGATAAAGAACATATCTTCGGCGCGCTCACCCAATGTGGTAATGCGGGCAAAATGCACTTCAATATCATGCGCCAAAAACACCTGCCCCACACGCGCAAGCAAGGCTGGCTGGTCAAGGGTTTCCAAAATCATCATATGCTGATTGGATTGCGGGTTAAAACTAAAAGACACTTTGGTGGGCACATGAAAATGCTTGAGCTGTCTAGGCATGCGTCGCTGCGCCACCTCAGGCAGCGTTGGACTAATAAAGGCTTGTTTTAGACGCTCAACGAGCTCAGTTTGGCGCTCGGTATCGGTGAGCAGCGTGCCATGTCGGTCAAGCAGTACGTAAGAATCTAGGGCAAAATCTCGCGAGGCGGTGATGACGCGCGCATCGAGTACGTCCAAATCCATTTGGTCAAACACCGTCATGGTCACCGCAAATAAATTGGATTGGTCATGGGTGTAGATAAACACTTGCACGGCATCGAGTGCCAACTCGCGATGTTCACGCAAAATAATCAGCGGCTCAGGTTGCTCGCTCTCTGTGCGTTGTTTTTGTATCTCATCATGCGCCATGATGGCTTTGGAATGCCAAACAATATCGCTTGGGACTTCACGCAAAAAATACTCTTCCCCTAGCCCATCCCACAGGCTTTCAATGTCAGCCAAGCCATTATCACCCGCTAGCAAATCACGCGCGCTTTGCTTGTTACTGGCAATCATGTCTTGGCGGTTCATCGGCGCATCGATATCGGCTCGCAGGATACGGCGGGTTTGGGTATATAGTTGACGCATCAAGGTTGCGCGCCAACTGTTCCAAAGCTGTGGGTTGGTGGCATTCATATCGGCAACGGTGAGCACATACAAATAATTCAAATAAGTCACATTCCCGACTTTATCGGCAAATTCTGCGACAACTTCGGGGTCAGAGATGTCTTTTTTCTGCGCGGTCATCGACATCAATAAATGCTGAGACACCAACCAGCCGACAAGCTCGGCATCGGCTTGGCTTAACCCATGTGACAAGCAAAACTTGATGGCATCTTGCTCGCCAAGTTCACTGTGGTCACCGCCCCGACCTTTGGCAATATCATGGAAAATCGCTGCCAACACCAGCATCTCTTTACGGTCAATACGGCGGTAGATACCACTGACAAGCGGATAAGTATCAACATAATTGTCATCGGTAAAGCGGTGCAACATACGTATGAGCATCAAAATATGGGCATCTACCGTATAACGGTGGAATAAGTCATATTGCATGAGCCCAGTAATTTGCCCAAAAGCAGGCAGATAACTACCTAGCACGCCATAACGCTTCATGACTCGCAGTCGCCAAAATAGCAGATTTTGCTCTTTGATATTGTCCATAAACATGGCTTTGTTGGCAGGGTCATTGCGAAAATGCTCATCAATGCCGCGCGCGGCGATTTTTAAAATCCGTAGTGTGTGGGTACGGATATGGCGAATATTTTGCTGACCCATCAACAAAAACATTTCTAAAATCGCGGTCGGATGTTGGGCAAACACACGGCTATGCGTCACCGCAATGCGATCACCGACCAGTTTGAAGCGCTCATTAATCACCTTACGCACCGGGCGCTGTTCATCGGGTAAGCGCGCCTCAATCAACGTTTCATAGTAGTGCTGGGTGAGCATTTCAGACAATGTTGAGTTTGACATGGCATAGCGGTAATAATCGCGCATAAAATGCTCAACTGCGGCATTGGGATGCGAATTGTCACGGTAACCGATGCGCTCAGCAATCAGGCGCTGATAGTCAAATAAAACACGGTTTTCATTGCGTTTGGCAATTTTGTGCAGATGATGGCGAATCAACCACAAAAAATCTTCCGCTTGTTGCAGCTCATCAAATTCTTTTTCGGTAATAAATTCTTGCTGCACCAGTCCAAACAAGTTTGTCACGCGAAAATAGCGCTTACTAATCCAGCCGACAGTATGAATATCTCGCAAGCCCCCTGGCGCGTTTTTCAGGTCAGGCTCTAGGTTATACTCCGTCGAATTATGTTTAACATAGCGCTCTTTGGCTTCTGCCATTTTGGCCTCATAAAACTTGGTTTGTGACCAGTTTTTATTGAGTAGCTGCATCGGCAACCCAGCTTGGGCAACATTGCCCGCCAAAATTCGTGCTTCTAACAGACTTGTTGCGACCGTGATATCATCGTGACAAGCCTCATCGCACTCTTCAACAGAGCGCACCACCAAAGCAGGATCAATCCCAATATCCCAGAGCCTCGCGACGAACGGCGAAATTTTTTGGTTCAAGGCCTCATCAATCGGGTTTGGACTTAACAGCAATAAATCCACATCTGAAAACGGGTGCAACTCCCCACGCCCATACCCCCCTGTGGCAAACAGCGTCAAATCGGTTTGATCGAGTTCATACAACTCAAATAAGGCTTCCATCATGCTATCAATCGCACAGCAGCGCCCCATGACGACTTGGCGAATCGGTGTGCCAGATGCCAGCGCCTTATCCAAGTCCGCTTCCACTGCTGCTAACCAAGCGGGTATGCCAAGATTGGCTTCGCCTTGCAAGCTAAGCGCAGGCAGTGGGGTAAAATACGGTAGTATCGGTGGGCAAGTAAACATAGCAAATCCTAATCGACGCCATTGTTAGCAGAGTTAGCAGATCAATTTTCAGTATTACAAATTTGATGCAAAAAAGCTAGCCACCGCTTGTAGCGAAAACTTGGGCTTACGCTTAGCTTAATAGAAACTTGGGCTTAAAAGCTCAGCAATAGGAAAATTATTGCTTGTTAATTATTGATTGTCAAAAGACGGTGACGCTGGCTCGTCATCAAGCAGGGTGTTGTTATGGGTGAGATAGGGGCATTTGTCTTTGCGAAAGGCATGGGTCAGCTGTTGTGCCACAAAATTGACGGTTTCTACGGGCTGTTCGCTAGCCGTTTCCCGCAATAGTTTGGACGGTGCATGGGTTAACGTTTGGGTGAGTTTACGGGTCAGTTCGGTTAACACGGCTTCGGCTGCATGACCATCGGCAAGCTGCTGTAAGGATTGGCTTAAAATCATATCCGCATGGTGTTTGGCTTGCTCACGGTACTGCTGAATATCCTGACCCACTTGGCGCACCAAGTATTTGCGCTCAATCGCCACCACGATTTGGCTCACCAATAATTCTGCTTCTACGGCAGCTTGGCGACGCTGTTCAAGGTTGCCTGCAATCACATGTTGTAAGTCATCAATTGAGTATAAATACACGTCATCTAGCTCACTGACGGTAGGGTCAATATCGCGAGGGACTGCCAAATCAATCATTAACATGGGCTGATGACGGCGCTGTTTTAACGCCTGTTTCACCATGGTTTTATCAATCAAGGTATATAAGCTACCGCTACAGCTGGTTACAATATCCGCTTGCGGCAACACGCTGGGTAATTGATCAAGCGGGGTAATCTCAATCTGCGGCACAATCGTTTCAAGCTCAGAGGCAAGCAGCGCGGCACGCTCAGGACTACGATTACAGATGATGACTTTGCCGACACCTAAACCTGCGATATTGGTCGCAACCAGCCGATTCATCTCACCTGCCGCGACCACCAGCAAAGTGTTGTTGCTAGGTTTTTGAAAAATTTGGGTCACCAATTTGGCGGCGGCAAAGCCTAACGACACCGCTTGTGAGCCTACCCGCGTTTCGTTACGCACTTGTTTGGCGGCGGCAAATACTTGCTGAATCACCCAGCTAAGCTTACTCGAGATAGCTTCTTTGGCACGCGATTGGCGCACCGCCTGTTTGATTTGTCCCAAAATCTGCGGCTCGCCCAAAATCATCGAGTCTAGCCCAGACGCTACCCGCACCCAATGTAGCAGTGCATGGTTATTTTGATATTGATACAGGTGTGGCGCGATTTTTTGCATGGGCGTGTTTTTAAAAGCCGCTAGCCATTCAATCACTTGTGACATCGTGCTAGTAAGGGTCTGTCCTTCGGGGGCTAGGGCATAGATTTCAGTGCGGTTGCAGGTCGATAAAATCACCGCGCCTTGGGTGATCGCTTTGAGCGAATCTAAGGCAATCGGCAAATCTTCAGCAGCAAACGCCAATTGCTCACGCATGGCAACTGGCGCTGTTTTATGATTTAACCCAATAACCAGAAGCTGCATATAACGTAATGACCTTAAAAATGACCGCGTTTATCAAAGCCGATTTTTGTGAACCCAAGTTTGCTAGCTAAGTGTGCTAGCTAAGCGACATCCAGCCCATATCAGCCTATCGACATTTGTCATGCTTGATAACACAGGGGGAAAAGTGGCAATATCAACAAACCTACAGCAACTTAATAATAACCACTTAATAAAAGTAAAGTAGAAAAGTGGATTATTATACCATTGCTAATAACAAATGAAAAACATCCTGCTTTTTTGATTCAGGGAAATTCTTTAGCCACGATTTAAAGTATTACGATTTAACGCATTACCAGGTCTAGCATGCCTAGCATTTTGAACGGTCATTCGAGCTATCATCATATTTTTTTACTTAACTCTGCCACATCTGCTCGTTTGGTTGCTATTTACCCATACGATTTAACCATAATTCTACATAGTTGAGCCCGTCGTAGCCGTATAATTTAAGTTTCTCATGAACATTTTGTTACATCTTACTTGTCACTGATTGTAATACTGACTGTAATTTTTAGGTACGTTACTGTCCAAGCGAGCTAAATGCGAAAGTTGTTTCCAGCGGTTATTTCATCGGCTTGTTGCGCTGTGCGTGGTTGTCCCCTCAATCCACGCTTTTTTGCGTCGAAATATGTCAAGCCTTATTGTTTATCGATTTATTTACCGATGCAGTTATCAATACCGCATCAACTTTTTGTTAATCTGAAGCCGAATCTAAAACCGCTTCATATACTTAAACCCTCTACCGCTTTAGGCAAAAATGTAGTCGCGACTACGCTCACGTTGGCAAGCTTATTGTTTAGTCCAGCGGTTTTTAGTGCGGGGGCAAATTTTGCATCCGCTAGTCAGTCTGTTAATCAGCCGAGTGCTGTGGTCAGCACCCAGCCCAGCCTGTATGCGATTTTGATGGCAGAGTTTGCCGCAGATCGCGGTCGTATCGATCAGGCGTTAGCGACCTATAAGCAGCAGTCTTTTTTGGCGGATGCGGCCCCGGTATTTGAACGCGCACTGGGTTTATCTTTACAAAATGAACCGCCACAGTTGTCGCTCGCTTTTGCCAATGCGTGGCAGCAGCAAAACCCTGACCATGTGCCGGCGATTTTTTATGTGACCCATTTGGCACTCAAAGCGCACGAGTATGAATTAGCCGGCGAAAAGCTCAATCAAATTTTGCAGTACGATCCTGACGCTGATTTAAGTCAGATTTTGATTGGGATTTATCCCACCGAAACCCGTGACCAAGCTGAACTGCTTGCTACGCTCAATCGATTAGACATCAAAAACAACCCTTCACTACTGGTGATGAAAGCAGGTCTGCTGCTACAGTTTCAACAGCCCAAAGCCGCGTTAGTGGCGATTAATCGGGCGCTTAAAACCAACCCAAAAAGCCCGGCTTTTTTGACGTTAAAAGCAGATATCCTGCAAGCGTTATCGCCCAGTAATCAAGTGATTGCGTTTATTGCGCAGGCGCGTAAAACCGTGCCTGACAATAAAGCGCTATTTGTCTATCAAATTCGCTATATGCTAAAGCAAGGCAAAAGCGCGCAGGTATGGCAACAGCTCAATGCCCGTGCTAATCAGCAGTTTTTGGCAGATGAAGAAATCAAACTACTGGCCGCTTTGGTGGGTATTGATTTAAAAAAATACGCCGCAGCAGATCGCTTGCTCAAAGCGTTGATTGCCAGCCCCAACTTTAAGGACCAAGCCAATTATTATTTGGCTGTCAGTGCCGAACGCCAGAACCTACTCAATGATGCGATTGGCTACTATGGCAAAGTGATGCAACCTGACTTGGTGCTCAAAGCCAGACAGCAACAGATTGATTTATTAATCTCGCAAAGTCGTTTTGAGGAAGCGATTGCCAGTAGCATCAAATTACGGGAGCAATTTGACAGTTTTGCGCCGCAAAGTTACATCATGCAAGCCAATATTTTGCAAAAAAACAACCAAACCGCGCAAGCGTTAGCCTTGCTTAATAGCGCACAAACCAATTTACCCAATAATACCGATATCTTATTTGCCAAAGTGTTGTTACTGCCCGATGATGATGACGCCAGTAAACTGCGACTGTTAAAAGAGTTGATTCGCCTTGCACCGGCAAACGTGGATTATCAACTCGAATATGCGCAAACCTTGGTCAATTTAAAACAAAATAATGAAGAAGTGACCGCCCTACTGACGGCATTAATCAATGATAAAGAAGTCGGTTTAAAGGCGCGGCAAATATTGTCGCAACAAGCGCTGCATCAGTCTGATAACGCTACCGTCATTAGTCTGTTATCAGATAATTTTGATATCGTACCCGATGTGATTAGCGGCCTGCTGCTGCAACAAGCCTACTTAAATTTGGGCAACCAAAAAGAAGCGGCTCGCATCAACCAAATTTTGGTCAATGAACTCGGTTATCAACCCGAAAATCTGCAATAGCGCTGCCTAAAATCGTCTCTAAGCATGACGACTAGCGAGCAATGACGGTTTGTAAAGCAGATAGATGACAGGTAAATGGCAGATAAACAACAGATAAATAACAACCGCTTTTTCACCAATTTGAGCAGTTAAGCAAAACAGGCTTAACAATGGCTATTTATAGTTTACCCATCAGTTTTTTAAACAATCATACTTGAGCGCAACCAGTTAACATTTGATGAAAACTTGATTAACAAATTTGATTAACATTTGAGGATATTATGCATTTATTACCAGCGGTCACCAGCAAAGTCACGGGGTTAAGTATTGCCTGTTTGGGCATCAGTAGTATGCTGCTAACAGGCTGTCAGTCAGTACAGGCAACAACTAAGCCCATCACAGCCAAGCCTGTCGCCACAGGGATGACAACCCCTGTGGTCAATACCCAAACAGCCACGGTGCCATCAACTACCACTACTGAGCAAGTGGCTGCAAGTACGCTACCAAGCGCGCAATTTACCATCAATGGTAAAATTGGCATGACCACGCCGCAGCAGGCAGGCAGCGCGTTTTATATTTGGACACAGCAAGGTCAAAACTTTGCCATTGAGATTGCCGGTGCGATGAATGCGGGTCAAACCAAAATCAGCTACAATGGTCAATCTGCGACGTTAACCAACGAAAAAGGCACCATCAATGCCGCTACCCCTGAAGAATTGCTATTACGTGCAACCGGTTGGCAAGCGCCCATCTCACAGCTGCCTTACTGGATTCAAGGTCAGCCAGCGCCCAGTGATGCCAATGATAAAAAAGACAGCACTAATCGCCTAGTGAGTGCCCAAAATGGCGATTGGACAGCCACGTTTAGCTATAGCAACAGTAACGATAAACTGCCTTCTCGCTTAACTGCCAGTCATCCGGGTGGCTATAAAGTGGTGATGACCATCAATCGGTTAAGCTAGCCATGAAGCCCAAAAAAAGCGTGGGGTGTTCCTCAACGCTTTTTTATACCTTTATACCATGAACTGTTAGCGCTTTGAATTTTTTCCCCATGCATCTTTGGCATAAAACCGACACCAAGCCCATGCCACTGCCGCGCAAATCCCCCATGCCAAGCTCATAGATACCAGGGTATGACTGAAAAAATGGTCACCTATCAACATTTTATACCCACCCATTAGCCAAGCTATCACCGTCACCATCGCTGCGATTTGCCAGCGCTTGTGCCAAAGACTTGGGATAAACGCCCAAGCATACAGGGCAAACCCAGCACTGGCATGCGCCGCAGGGAAGCATTTTGAGCGGGTGCCGGCTTGGATGTTTTCTAGTATCGTGAGATAGGGATATTCACCGCCAAAAATTTGCAAGTGATTGGGGCACACCACATGAGTCACCCCTTTAAGCGATGCGATAATCAAAGGTACCAACACCATCACGATGAATAGATAGCCCATTTCAGTTAGTGATAGTCGCTTAAAAGGCTTAAACCATGCCTGTTGCTTGGCAAGCCAGTGACTTGATGGATGGCGTTGTAATAAGTAGCGTTGTAGCCATGCGATTGCCATATAGACTTCAAACGCAATTAATAATCTTTTGGGAATGGTATAAAAAATTAAGTTAGGGAGTAGTGATTCTTTGGCAAGCAGCCAGCCATCTGTGGGGGAATAAAAATACTGGCTGATGGCTACATCGATGGCACTGTGCTCCAGCGTTAGCGTAAAGATAATCGCCAGCACCAGTCCGAGCACGGTCTGCCTACTGGCAAAATTTTTTAATTTAGCGATCTGTATACTCATCTATTTTGAACCATCTATCTTGCCGTCACTGTCGCTGGAGTTGGACGCACTTGTTATGTCTAACATTACTTAAATGGCTCTAATTACCCAAATAGCTTTACTGGATAACTTTACTTGATAAATAAAGGTTTGCCTTGTACGGTTTGCGCACGCACATCAAACAGTTTTAACAAAGTTGGGGTAATGGCATCATGGGTGAGCTCAGTATTAGATGGCACTGCTTGAATGCCTGAGTGCTTACCTGCCCAAAACATCGATGCGACGTGTTTTTGCGCTTTAGGCGCGATTTTATAAGGCATGCCATGTAAATAGATGCCGTTTTCGCCCAGACTTTCACCGTGGTCACTGACATACAGCATCGCTACTTGGTGGGTGCTGTCATATTTGTCTAACCAGTTCACCGTTTTTGCCAAAAAGTCATCGGTGGCAAGTAGCGCATTGTCAAAGGCATTAATCACGCTTTGTGGGTCGCATTTGGCAAGTTCATTGGTTTGGCAGACTGGGGTGAATTTTTCAAATTGCTTATCATATCGTTTAAAATACGCAGGTCCGTGATTACCCATTTGGTGCAGCACAATTAGGGTGTCCTGGTTAAGCGTATTCTGGTTAGCTTGTTGTTTGACGTAGTCATCTAAGCCTACTAGCATACCCACATCGCGGCACTCGCCATAGGGGTTGGTATTACACATCGTATTGTTGCGCGCGGTTTTATAATCGACAAAATCCGCCGCGGGCAAACGATTAGTGACGCCTTTTGAGCTTGAGTTGTTATCACGCCACAAGATATTGACCTTTAGGCGATGTAAAGTATCAAGTACATTTTCTTGGTAGTTGGCGGTATCCACATCGTAGTCTTTCATACCCACATAACTAAACATACAAGGCACCGAATAAGCGGTTGAGGTACCGCAGGCGATGACTTGGTTAAAATTAGTTACCCCAGCCGTCGCTGCCATCTGCGGGAAGGTGGTTCGGTTATACCCATTTAGCTGCACATGGTCGCCGCGAGCGGTTTCCCCGACCACCAATACCACCAGTTTTGGCTTACGGGTGGTGGGGTTGCTCACCTGCACCGCATCGGTGGCATGCATGATTTGGGTTTTGGGAGCTTGTGCTTGTTTGAGCTGTATACTGGCAAGTTTACCCAGTGCATATACAGGGGTTGCAGGATTGGTATAGCTACGAAGCTGTTTATGTTCACGGAAAAAACTGGCGTAATTTTTACTCATCGCCAAAATCGGTAACACCACCAAGCCGAGGCTGACCAAATACGTCAAGCCGCGCTGCAATAGACTGCGCTTGATGGGGGGAAATGTGACCTTTTGCCACGCCACCCACACACTAGGCAATACCCCAAGCAATAAAATGCGTAAGATAAAATTGACGTTAAACAAATCAGCGCTTTCTGCTTTATCGGTTTGTAGCGCGTTTTGTAGCATATTGACATCATAGACAGTGCCATAAGTATCAGTAAAATATGCCGTGACTGCCGCGGTCAATAGCAAAAAAATCAATACCGCTTTAAGGGTGTAACGATAGCTAAGCAGCACAATAACCAGTAGCATGACACCGAATAGCACCAATGGCAATGAGCCTATAAACCCAATATGCTGGGCAAACGGATAGACTTCAGTGGCTTTATCAAAGAAAGTAACGTTTGCGGTCAGGGTCAAAAATAGCGCGACAATACCCATCATCACATAAGCATTGATACCTTGAGTACTGATACCTTGAGTATTGCCACCTTGCTGACGCCATGCTACCCATCGAGAGTTATTCACTGACATACGATTACTCACCTTATCTAAATGCACCAAAAAATAGCCATTATATAATAACCAAATTTAGGATGAGGCTATCATACAGATTTAGCTTAACTGAACCTTAAGACACCCATCCATCAAGCAATTATACCAAAAAAACCACCGCCATCGCTACAAACATTGGGTGGTGACAGCGACACAGAGAGTTGATAACGCTAGGCGGTGGCAGGCTGTAAACTGGCAAACGGAATAAAGGCGAGTAATGGCTCATAATCCTGTTTGAGCTCACGTTTTCGATAATAATCTTCCACCATACGCGCTTGCTGCTCTATACCATAACGACCAAATGGCTTATTGGCTTGCAGCTCGTAGCTATAGCGCCGATTGAGCAGGGCGCGGCGAAACACCTTAATGCCTTGTTGGATTTGCCAAACATGGGTCAATTCATGCACCAGCCACGCGCGCAGATAGACATTTTGCTGACTAAAATCATCACAAAAATCTGCTGGATGAAAATACACATGACCATTGGGACTGACCGCATAGCCTTTGAGCACCCACCATGCAGTTTTTAGGCGTATACTATCAAGCTGTAACGTATCACCAAATACGCTACCCGCGATGGCTTTTTCGCCCGCCGTTAGTGGACGGCATCGAGCAGGTTGTTTTGAAAAACACATCATCATTTCACAGAGTTTGTCCAAGATTTGGTTAACCCAAAAAAGCCATCACGGCTTGCCAACGCCTTGCCAGCTTTTATTTGTATCAAAAAATACTGGATAACAAATACAAGTTTGTTGGTATCCTAGTTACTATTTTATACTAAATCAACATGCGCTAATTAAAACGTGAGCTAATTAAAAAGGAGGGCTTTATGCCATTAGAATCCGTTGCCATCAATAACTTTGAAAACAACAGCATTGACGATCCTGAACTCAAATTGCGGGTGGAAAAATTGTATGACAGCTCGCCTGAGTTTGCGACAGGTCGTGATGCTGTGGCGTTTTTTGAAAAGGCCTTTGCCAAAGGTGATATCCTGTATTTGGGGATGTTTAATGAAAAACCGATTGCCGCGATTGGCTGCTTTAATGAAGGCATCGAGTCTAGCCGCTTGCTACAGTACATCGTACTACATCCTGCCAATCGCGGGCGCGGTCTTGCACCCAAATTTGTCAAACAAGTCACCGATATTGAGCGCAAAAAAGGCAATACCAAGTTTGTACCTGGCTGCGGCGCAATTCATCGTATTTTAGCCATGTACGAGTTGATATAACTTGATATAACTTGGGATTTTGCCAGTTACTAGCAACTTTTTGCAAAAAGTTTGAAATAGTGCTTGACACCTTTGGCGATTTTTAGTTTAATAGCCGCTCAAATACTGATGCTGACAAACATGGCGCGGTAGCTCAGTCGGTAGAGCAACGGATTGAAAATCCGTGTGTCGGCAGTTCGATCCTGCCCCACGCCACCATTATTTGTCTTAGGTATAAATCGATTAACCCCAAGCTTATTAGTTTGGGGTTTTTTGTTGTCGGTTATTTTTATATCATTGACCCCTATCAATTACCGCCAAACTTAACTGTCTAGCGGTTTTATCAGCTTAAATCTTGGCACAGCTTCGCCATTGACTTCCACCGTTTCGGCAAACATCGCAAGCGGTCGCACCCACACCCCATAATCGCCATAAAGGGCACGATAGACAATCAGTTCTTCTTCACTCTCGCTATGCTTGGCGATGTGCAGCACTTGGTACAGATTGCCTTTGTAGTGCTGATAAATACCCAATTTAATCTCAATCACGAGTTTTGACATCCAATAATTCAATTTCAAAGGTTAAGTCTGAATTTGGCGGGATTTTACCGATTTGGCGCTCACCATACGCCAAGTGACTTGGCACAATAAGTTTGCGCTTACCACCAACTTGCATGGCTATGAGATTGGCAGGGTCTTCAACTTGGGCTTGATAGCCGATTTTTTGCGCGTATTCGCCACCTAAAACGCCTACGTCCCAACCTTTAATCACCCGCCCTGTGCCAATCACGGCTTCAAAGGGTTGCCCGCGGTGATGCGATGAGTCAAATACCGTGCCATCTGGCAGATAGCCTGTGTAATGCGCGGTAATCAGTGCCCCACGCTCGGCAGTTTTACCTGTGCCGATACTTAGGTCCTGAAATTGCAGTTTACTTGTCATATTTATTGTCCGTTATTTCCCTTATGGAATAGTTGGATAAACTCTTGCACTTGCTGAGACAATATGTCCCATAGGTTAAGCTGGGCGTTGACGCTGCCCCACGCATTATGGGGGGTGAAAATCACTCTTGGGTGGTCTTTAAGTGTGAGTAATGGGTCGTTGTCTTTAATCGGCTCATCTTCAAACACATCTGCCCCATAGCCTAATAATTTACCTTGTGTAACGGCATCAGCCACCGCCTGACTATCGACCACGCCACCGCGCGCGACATTGATAATCAACGGTTTTTTTGTCATCTTGGCAATGCTATCGGCATTCACTAAATGCTGCGTTTGCTCCGTCAATGGACAATGTAGGGTAATGACATCGGACTGAGCAAGCACATCATCAAACGCCCTATAATCACTATTTCTTGGCGGTTTGTTTTGGTGTTCGGCTATCAATACTGTCATACCAAAGACTTTGGCAATTTCCCCAACCCGTTTGCCAATCGTGCCATAGCCAATAATGCCCAGCGTTTTGCCTTCAAGGTCAATGAGTGGCGTATCGAGCAGACAAAAGCGACCATCTTTTTGCCAGTCACCCTTGACCACTTCATGATGATAGTGGCGAGCCGCTCGCATGGCTGAGAGTATCAGCATAAAGGTATGTTCGGGGACGCTTTTGACCGCATAGCCTGCGACGTTTTTAACAGTAATGCCGTGTTTGTCACAAGCGTCTTTATCGACGTTGTTCATGCCTGTGGCGGTCAGTTGGATGAGTTTAAGTTTTGGGAGCTGCGCGATAATTTCGGCGGTAAGCTCAACTTTATTGGTGATAACAATATCCGCGTCTTGGCAATGTTCAATAATGATTTTGGGGTCATTGGGCGTTTGCGCATAGACTTGATAGTCGCTAAGTCCATGTGGGGGTGTTAATGCCAAATCAGCGGAAAAGGTGGCTCGGTCGAGGAAGATGGCTTTCATTTTTAAATCCCTTTTTATTCAAATAGTTCGCTATGTGTTCCTGCACGAGTAAAATAAACTGTCTCAAATTTTGTGATGGTTTGAATTTTGTAGATTAATAAAAAATCGCCACCCACATGTAACTCTCGAAATCCTGCCCAATTTCCTTTTAGTTCATGGTCTTTCCACTCTGCCCCTAACGGCTCATTATTGGCAATTAATAACAGCATGACTTCTTTGAGCCTGACCATGTCATAACGCCCTGTTTTCACTAGCCTTTGCCAATCATTCAAAAAATCTTTGGTAAAATCTGAGGCTCTTGGTAAATTCGTGCGTTTTGAATTAATCGGCTTTTTCGAGGGCATCAAACAATTCCTTGTTACTGCTAAATCGGGCTTGCTTGTCTGCAATCATGGCTTCAACGTCTTGCATCGCACGTTGCGTGGTGGCGTTAGGAATTGCGACGTCAAACGGAATAGACTTTGTTGCCGTAACTTGACGTAAAAATAGACGAATCGCTTGCGCAGGCTTAATACCTAGTTCGTCAAACACTTCAAAGGCTTGGCGCTTTTCATTGGCATCAAGTCGAAATTGATACATAGTTGATTGTGTCATAGCTACTGACCTCTATAAAAAGCAAAAATGTAGTGATATTGTCACTACATTTTAAAATAAAACCATTGGTTAAGCAATAGACTTTAGGAAATCGTCACTTTGGCATACGCTTTTTTGCCTGCTTGAATCACCACCGTTTGTCCTGCAGTGAGGGCAAATCCTGCATCCACGACCTGACCATCCACTTTCACCGATTGGTTTTTCAAAAAGTCTTTCGCTTGCGCTGAGTTTTTTACCAAATTGGCTTGGTTTAACACTTGGGTGATAAATAACTGCGCTTGCCCATCAAGGCTAATCGTCACTTCTGGCAAATCCACTGGCAACTCACCTTCTACCAAGCGATTGCCCGCTGATTTGTGCGCGTTTTCGGCGGCTTCTTTGTCATGGAAACGCTCAATCAGCTCTAGTGCCAAAATACGTTTGACTTCTTGCGGATTGCGCCCGTTTTCGATGTCTTTTAGCAAGGCTTCGACTTCATCCATGGGTTTGAAGCTAAGTAGCTCAAAATAACGCGCAATCAAAGTGTCTGGCATGGACAAGATTTTTTGGTACATTGAGCCTGCGCTGTCGTAAATACCGATGTAATTGCCAAGCGATTTGCTCATTTTTTGTACGCCGTCTAAGCCTTCCAAAATCGGCACGGTGATACACACTTGTGGCACTTGACCATAGCGAGATTGCAGGGTGCGACCCATGAGTAGGTTAAAGGTTTGGTCAGTACCACCTAGCTCAACATCGGCTTGCATGGCGACTGAGTCATAACCTTGCACCAGTGGGTACAAAAATTCATGAATCGAAATCGGCGTTTGTGAGGCATAGCGTTTTGAGAAGTCATCGCGCTCGAGCATACGAGACACGGTTTGCTGGCTTGCCAAACCAATCATGTCGCCTGCCGACATTTTGCTAAACCAATCGGAGTTAAACATCACTTGGGTTTTGGCAGGGTCAAGGATTTTAAATACTTGCTCTTTATAAGTTTGGGCATTCTCCAGGATTTTTTCTTCAGACAACGGCGGACGAGTGGTATTTTTACCCGTTGGGTCGCCAATGCGCGCGGTGTAATCCCCAATCAAAAACAACACTTGGTGTCCCAAATCCTGAAAATGCTTGAGTTTATTGATTAAAACCGTATGACCCAAGTGCAAATCGGGTGCGGTCGGGTCAAACCCTGCTTTGACTCGCAGTGGGCGGTTTTCTTTAAGTTTTTTAATTAAATCGTCTTGCGAAATAATTTCGTGCGTACCACGTTGGATGAGTTTGAGTTGTTCTTCTGCTGCTAAAAATCTATGAGTAGAATCGGTCATGCTTACCTCGAAAAAAGCGCGGGTTAAAACGGCTGAAAAAAAAGTGAAGTTTAGCCATTATAGCAAATTTGCAGATAAAATAAGGCAGGCTTTTAGTATGCTATAATCAAGGCACTCTCTACTTTGACAGCCCGAACGAGAATAATTATGAGCCAAACGTTGCCGACTGGACTACCTGCCAACCTGCCTTTTGATGAAGGATTTTTTAGCCATTTTACCGACATCATGGATGATATGATGACCACCAAAGAAAACCCGCTTGCCGACTCGCCGTATGTGATTGGCATGATGGGTGGCACCAGCCTTGACGGACTCGATGCGGTGCTGTGCCAGTTTTATGAGATTGATGAAGACAATGATGAGCCTGTCGAGATTTTGGCGACGGTAAGCGAGCCGTTTCCCGCTGATTTACGCGCCGTGTTGTTAGCGCTCACTCAACCAAACGGGGTGGCACAACTCATCGCTGATGATAATTTGGCGTTCGAGAGCGAACTTGATGTATTTGGTTGGGCGAGTGTGTTTTATGCTGAGTTTGCCGCAAATTTGGTCAATCGATTGCTCGAGAAAGCGCAGGTCACCCCTGATGAAGTAACCGCGATTGGTTGTCATGGGCAAACCGTGCGTCATCGCCCACAGTGGTCATTTAGCTTGCAACTGCTTGACCCGAATGTACTCGCTGAGCGCACTGCTATTGCGGTGGTGAGCGATTTTCGGCGCCGTGATATGGCAGTGGGTGGGCAAGGCGCGCCACTCGTGCCTGCGTTTCACCAAGCCATGTTTGCTACACCGCCTTATCATGCCGATAAAGTTATGCCAAAAGTGATTTTAAATTTAGGCGGTATCGCCAATATCACGGTACTTGATGGCAGCGATGAGGTGATTGGATTTGATACAGGGGTGGCAAATTTGCTCATTGATGGTTGGTGCCAGCGTCATACCGAGCAAAGCTATGATCACAATGGCGATTGGGGAAAATCGGGGCAAGTGCTTGAGCCGTTATTAAGTTTGCTTTTGACCCACCCATTTTTTGCCAAGCCATTCCCAAAAAGCACTGGGCGAGAGGAGTTTAATTTGGCTTGGCTTGACGCTATGCTAGAACAATTGGGTCAGCAATTCCCCAATTTGGCGTATTCACCTGCCGATGTGCAAGCGACGTTGGTGGAGCTTACCGCTAAATCCGTCAGCGATGCCATTGTGTCCGTCACTGATGGTGCGCAAGGCGAGTTGTTTGTCTGTGGTGGTGGGGCGTTAAATGCCTATTTAATGAGCCGTTTACAAGATAATTTAGCCACTTGGACCATACAAACCACCGACAAAATTGGGTTGTCGCCGTTGTGGGTCGAAGCCGTAGCGTTTGCGTGGCTGGCTCAGCAGACGATTTTGAACGTACCGAGTAACTTGCCGAGTGTCACCGGGGCAAGTAAAAAAGTGGTGCTTGGGCAGGTGTGTTTCTAGAACAATTGGTTTTAATTTGAAAGTTAAATCAATTGTTTTAAAGCGATAATTATGTTATAGTTTTAGCTATAAATGGATTGGGGGTGCCCAGTCGGCGTTATAGTCTCGGTGGATTCATCGGGACTTTTCGCTTTTTAGGAGTATGGGTTTTTAGTTTACTATCTCTCTACTTATGGAAAATGCTTTAACCCCACTTGGTCAAATTCTCTGCCAACTTGGTTTCGCCCACCTTTACAATAAAATTTTGCTTTCAAAATTTCAAATGCACGATTAGCTTGATCTGGTTGATACACATAACGACCAATCGGGCGAGCTACCAAATCCACCAATTGTAAACCCACAGAGTTAGTCATTTTTGAAACGACTTTGACCTTGAAAGGCAAAGGGATTTTAAAACGATTTTCACCATTGCAAATTCGCAAAAATTCCAACTCTAATTCGTTATCTTCTTTTGCACCACGACTCTCTACTGCCACAAACGTGATTTTATCCTGTTGAGATTTTTCAATCATCAATTCATAAAGTGTTTCGATACAATGCTTTAGGGAATAGTGATAAGCGTGTAATTCTTTGATTTGCTCAGCTTTAATTTTATGCTTTTCAATTACATGAGCGATTAAAATAAAGTTACTTTCACTCATGATTTGATTCAACTTTTCTAAAAATTGACGCTTTTCTTCAGCTGATTTAAAAATATTGAAATCGCCTTTTTCTTTTCGAATTTCATGCTCATGTAAAACCACGAAATCATGTCCAAAAGTATCAAACTTTAAACGTTGGACTTTGGGTACAACTTTATTTAAGTAATGCGATTTATAAAACACACAGAAAGCGAGAGCGAAAATTGGATAACTCTTATCAATAGACGTTAAGCTATGGTCGCCACTTTCGTCCACATACACCATAAAATCGCTAAATTGTGGCATTTATAACCCTTAAAAACATTGTTTAATTTATCAGATATTATATACAATCAACCTAAAGACGTTAAAGTTATTGTGTTTACACTCGTACACTATTTTTGCTAAACTTTCATAAAATGTTATTCAAAAAATATTATTCAAAAATTCGAGCATGAAATGACCACACAAATTAGCCAAAAAAAGCCCCGCTACGACGAACGCCCTGACCATGAGCGTATTGTTATCACAGGCATGGGAGCCATTACCCCGCTAGGACTCGATGTAGAGAGCACTTGGCAACGGCTCATTAATGGCGAAAGCGGTATCAAAGCGATTAGCCATTTTGACGCCACTGACTACCGCGCACAAATCGCCGGCACAGTGGATGGGTTTGATATCGGCTTGTACATGAACGCCAAAGACGCGCGTCGGTATGACACCTTTGTACAATATGGCGTTGCCGCAGCAGCACAAGCCTTGAAGCAAGCAGGCTTTATCAGTGAGTTGCAAGCCGCGCCTGTACAGCAGGTTGACCCCGACCGTATCGGGGTGATTATCGGCTCAGGGATTGGCGGTATCACGACCATTGAAGACACAGCGGTAAAACTTCATAGCGAAGGTCCGCGTAAAATCTCGCCGTTTTTTGTGCCCTCAGCCATTGTGAATATGGCAGCTGGACAAGTGGCGATTCGTCATGGGATTAAAGGGTTAAATCTTGCCACTTCTACCGCTTGTACCACAGCGACTCATGCGATTGGCTTGGCGGCACGGTTGATTGCGTATGGCGATGCCGATGTGATTGTAGCGGGCGGCTGTGAAAAAGCCTCAAGCCAGCTCGGTATCGGTGGCTTCTCAGCAATGCAAGCATTATCAACGCGCAACGATGCACCCACCAAAGCCAGTCGTCCATTTGACAAAGACCGTGATGGTTTTGTGCTGGGTGATGGTGCAGGCGTGCTGGTGATGGAAAGCCTTGCCCACGCCAAAGCGCGCGGTGCGACGATTTTGGCAGAGTTTGTCGGCTTTGGCATGAGTGATGATGCCAGTCATATCACTGCGCCACCGGAAAATGGTGAAGGTGCGGCTATGGCGATGCGTCACGCCTTGAGTGATGCTGGCATTGCCCCCAGTGACGTTGGCTACATCAATACCCATGGCACCAGTACCCCAGCGGGTGATGTGGCAGAGAGCCGCGCGATTGCGGGTATCTTTGGTGAGAACATGGTGGTAAGTTCCACCAAATCGATGACCGGTCATCTACTGGGCGCTGCAGGGGGTATCGAAGCGATTTTCACCGTTAAGGCGCTGCAACAACAAATATTGCCACCGACCATCAATTTGGATCATCAAGACCCTGAGTGCAAGCTTGACTATGTACCGCATACAGCCCGTAAAGTCGACCACTTAACCCATGCGATTTCTAACAGCTTTGGGTTTGGGGGTACCAACGGCTCGCTGCTGTTTGCCAAATGGCAGTGACGATAAATAGCAATTAATGTGATGATAACATTGACCCTTTCATTGGCACTTTAACGGTGTGAATTTTGAAAACGGCTATTGAAATTGTAGCCGTTTTTTCGTTAAATGAAGCTATCCTATTTCATCCTTAACGCTGGACACCATTCATGTCAGGATTTGCCTTCTCCCACCAATTTTCAAAGCGCTGGCTTGCCACCCCTACCCCTGTCAAACACGCCATTATTCAAGAACTCGATGATATCGTTACCTTGCTTTACCCCGATACCGACCTTGATGAGTATGAGTTTAGCGTGCCTAATCTGCATGATAAAGTCGAAGAATTACTGGCTATCGAGCGTGACCACCAAGAAAAATTACAAGCGCAACTACGTGAGCGCGAGCTTGAAGAACAACGCCTAGAACAAGAAAGATTGGAAAAACACAGGCTAGAACAAGAACGCTTAGAAAACAAACGCCTAGAAACCGAGCGCTTGGAAAAAGAGCGCCTTGAGCAACAACGACTTGAACAACAGCATCTTGAACAAATACAGTTAACACAAGAAAACGAAAAAGAACGCCAAGCGCAAGAAGAACGTCTGCAACGCGAACGCCAAGCACAAGATGACGCAGCCATTGCGCTACTCGAGCAAGAACGCGCCATTGCCAAACAAGCGCATCTGGCAAAACAAAGCAATCCTCCCCAACCAGTGACGCAACTATCAACTGGCTCAATCGAGGGTGCAAATCACCAGCTAGATGAACAAGCTCAATCCACGGATACCGCAACCAGCGATGTCACGATTGAGCGCCATCGCAGTGAGATGGTCTATGCCATTGATCACACTGACACCGCTGATAACACTGATAACTTTGCTGAGCCGTTAGCTGATGACCCAACAGCGGCCGTGATGACCCATGAAACGAGCGTTACTGACCCACTTGCCGATATTGACAACCCATCTATCGCCACCACGCCCGCTATTGAACAAATCAAACAAGATATCGTCAAACAGCTGCAAGGCTATATCGACAACTATTTGCTCGAATCAATGACGCTGATGAATGAGGATTTGAATCAATGGCTCAAAACCGAAGTGGAAAAACAGCTGACTGTTCGTTTATCACAAAGCCATCAAAGCCATTAGGCAGGCGCTTGACTAAAGATATCGTTAGATAACCCATAGTGATGACGGGCTTTGATACATTGCTCGTCACCGACTTGTACCGATTGGCAGGTGCTTGAGCGTTTATCATAGATTTGGCAAGCCACCGAGTTACCAACTTCGCCAGCGAGTGCCACGCATCTGACCGGCTTTGTTTCGGTACCTTTCATACAGGTATAAAAATCATTGACTTTGACCGTCATCTCCTCGGGGATACCGAGTGCCTCGCCTTCTGCCCAATAAAAAGACACCCGATAGTTAGCGCAACATGCGCCACAGTGCATGCAGATATCGCTATCCGCCGCTGCGATTGATTTAAAAAAAATTTCTGCCATTGTTACAATGCCATGTCATTATCATTGTTAACTACCCGTTTCATCCAAAACGGCTAAAAATTTAATATCAGCCATGCAACACTTTATAAATGGTATTGGCCATCACCTTGCCAATGCCATTTACTTGCCCAATTTCATCTTGTGACGCACCAAGCAGCTGCTGCAAGCCGCCAAAATGATTGAGTAACTCTCGGCGGCGTTTTTCCCCCAACCCAGGGATGGCTTCTAGCACTGAGCTTGAGCGGCGTTTATCGCGTTTTTTGCGGTGTGCGGTAATGGCAAAGCGGTGCGCTTCATCGCGGATATGCATAATCAAATGCAGTGCCTTGCTATCAGCCGGCAAATCGAGTGGCTCACGGTCAATAAAATGCAGTACCTCAAGCCCAGCCTTGCGACCTTCGCCTTTTGCCACCCCGACGAGCAAGGTTTGGGGTAAAATCCCCAGCTCGCTCAGTACGTCTTTTGCCATATTAAGCTGCCCTTTACCGCCATCAATCAGCAATAAATCTGGCAGCGGCTGTTTGCTATAGCGGCGGTTTAATACTTGCTTCATGGCGGCATAGTCGTCACCGCCCGTGATGCCATGAATGGCATATTGGCGATAGTCGCGTTTGCGCAGTCCGCCTTGGTCAGCGACCACACAGCTAGCGATGGTGGCTTCACCCATGGTGTGGGAGATATCAAAACATTCGATACGATCGAGCGATTTGCCTTGCAGCGCCTCTTTTAATACTTCATTGAGTGCGTTAAAGCGAGATTTGACTTCCAAATAATCGCCCAATTTGGTTTGCAGGGCGTTGTTGGCATTCATTTGGGCAAGGGTGAGCCATTCGCTCCGCTGCTCACGAACTTTGGTTTTTATCGTCACCTTTTTGCCAAAGGTTTCAGTTAAGGCTTCTGTCATCGCGGTTTGGTCGGGCAACTCATGACTTATAATCAGCTCTTCGGGTAAATCATCACTGACTTGAAAATAAAACGAGCTGACAAACTCAGACAAGTTATCCGCTATATCGTTTTCGCTATCCACATCAGGAAAATAATTGTTGCCCCCCAAAACCTGCCCATTACGCACATTCATGACATGCACACAGGTAATGCCCGCTTGACTGGCGATGGCGATGATATCGGCTTCACCTTTGACCGTATATACTGCTTGTTTGGCTTGTACTTCGCGTAGCATCGAGAGTTGGTCGCGATACAAGGCGGCTTGCTCAAAGTTCATGTCTTCAGCCGCTTGCTCCATTTTACCCACCAATTTGACTTGCAAATCCGTGCCTTCACCTTTTAAAAATCGAATGGTGTTATTGACGTCATCGGCATACTCTTCGGGCGATACCAGCCCGACACACGGCGCTTTACAGCGTTTGATTTGGTACTCTAGGCAAGGGCGTTGACGCTGGGCAAAAAATGCATTGGTACATTGGCGCACCATAAACATTTTTTGCATCATTAGCAAGGTCTGTTTGGCGGCATGCGCCGAAGGAAAAGGTCCAAAAAATCTGCCTTTTTGGTGTTGCCCTTTACCGCGCCCATAGGCAAGTCTTGGATAAGGTTTATCGGCTGAGATAAACACGTATAGATAAGATTTATCATCACGCAGTAGCACGTTGTAGGGCGGGCGATGCAGCTTGATGAGGTTTTGCTCAAGCAGCAGCGCTTCGGTCTCAGAGCGGGTTATGATGGTTTCGATGTTGTCGATACGTTGCACCAGCGCCCGCGTTTTGGGGTGGTCGATGGTTTTGGCAAAGTAGCTATTGACGCGGCTTTTGAGCGATTTGGCTTTGCCCACATAGATGATGTCGCCATTTTTGCCCAGCATTTTGTACACGCCTGGCAAGTTGGGCAGGCGCTTAATCAAGTGATCCAATCGCGCTTTGCGGTCGGCAGTCGCTGCAGCAATTTCAATGGTTGCAGGGTCGATACTGGGCGTTTTGTTTTTTGGCATTGCTTGTTTACTATTTCACGATTTTTATACTATATTTAGTTAATTCAATCACTTTTCAATGCAAGTAAGCGTAAACTTTAACAGCGACAGCCAGATATAAAACCCTCTTTTTTATTGACTACACGCCTAACAAGTCATTATGCGATATCCTTGCTTATGTCCTAGCTTATGTCCTAGTTGCAGGCAAGGCATAATGGTCACCATAAAAAGACTTGCACAATTAGCTGCTATCTGCTAAAAATCCATTCACTAAAAATCTTTGCCGCTTTTAACCCGAATGGTTTGACCAGCCGGGCGTTTTTTTACCCAATTGATAAATTTTTGCATCTCGGTATGTTCTTTTAGCCGCTCAACCGTATGGTAGTAGCTGGATAATTCTTGGTTGCTAAACACTTCATGCACCTGCGCATGACAAGCAGGACACAGCATGGCGATGTCGTTTTTCATTTCATCACGGCTAAATTCGCGTTTGGTACGGGCTTTGTCGTGGCGGGATTTGGGAATCAGATGATGTTGGGTTAATTCAACTTCATCACGTCCACACAATTCACACGGTGGCGATGGCGCTTTTTCAGCCAAAATCGCCTCCCAGAATGCTGCATCTTCGTTATTTTTTGCTTTACCTTTTGCCATTATTTTGTCACGCTTTGCTATCAGTTGTATCCATCATACAATAGCATTGTTGCCTTGCCAATGGCGTGTTGTGCAATGCTTTTTTCATGTTAAAAACGAGTCTGCCATGTTATCTAAGCTATCCAATTTATCCAAGCTATCTAGGTTATCCAAGCTATCTAAGCTAAGCCAAACCTTTCAATCTCAAGCCAAAGACTACCTTAATCCGTTTCATAACCCCAAGCTGTTAAAGCAGTTTTTTAACTTTTATCCGCCATATTTTGGGGCAGGTATCCGTGTTGACAGCCTTGATTTCGCCAACCATCATATTCGCGTGCGTTTACCCTTAAACAAACTCAATCAAAACATCGTCGGCACCCAGTTTGGGGGCAGTTTGTATTCGATGACCGACCCATTTTTGATGATTTTGTTGATGCAAGCGTTGGGCAATGCGTACGTGGTATGGGATAAGTCGGCGAGCATTGATTTTGTTAAAGCGGGCAAAAGCGATGTGTTTGCCGATTTTCACCTTGATGACACCGAAATCGATACCATAAAAGCCTTAGCAAAGGATGGTAAAGCGGTGTTCCGCAACTATGAGGTACAGGTGGTTGACGACCAAAATGAGGTGGTCGCCACTGTCACCAAGACCCTGTACATCCGGTTACGAGCCTACAGTAAATCAAAAACCCAAACGGTGAGAATTTAGCTGAAGGGCGTTAGTCTTTGACCGCCATGGTGATGGTATAGGTTTTGCCTTGTTTGATTTTATCTGAGTTACCAAACACTTCGGTAAATGAGCGTTTCATAAAGTCCCGCAAGCCGTTGATGGTCACCACATAGAACCGTGCGCCACTTTCCATCGCATTGTAGGCATCGAGCAAATACAGATAATGCTGTTCTTTACTGGCTTTGGCAGGTAAGTTACTCATCACTAGGCTAAATTTTTTGTCTTTTTCAACATCACGAAAGCCATTGGATAGCTGAACTTGGGCATTATTTAAATGATTTTTTTGGCAGTTAAGTTTGGCATATTCCACCGCCACAAAGTCTTTGTCGATGAGCAAATGCTGTCCGTTTGGGCATTCACGGGCGGCCGTCATACCCAGTACGCCATAGCCACAGCCTAGGTCGATTGAGTGGTCATCGTCTTTGAACTCGATATAGTCAAGCAGCATAAGGCTACCCTCATCGAGTTTTTCGGGCGAGAAAATTCCCCAAGTGCTGGTAAAGTGAAACGGCTTGCCAAGCACGTCTTGGGTGAACTGGATGTCTTCGCGCCAGTGGGCAGATTTTTTGAGTAAGTCGGTGGGGATTTGGTGCATGGGGTTTCCTTTAAAGGTTATATTTTAGGCTTTTGAGCAATAAGTGTGGTAACGGTTTGATGACTAGCAACCCAGTTGGCTGTTTCTTGACAACGATAACCAATAATTTTGATAATTTTGTTATAAATGCTTAATAGTTTTTCATCAAAAATCGGCTCATGATGGGCATTACGAATCGTGACTTCACAAATATGTAATGGAAACAAAAATGCCCCCGAAATTTGAGCATTCCAAAGGTACAATTCAACGGCTTGCTCTCTTGTTTTGGTCTTATTTTCATAAGTTTGCATTCTTTCAAAAGAAAGCGTTTGGAAAATTTGATTAAGCTGTGTTGAATTCATTCAATAAAATCCGTATAATACGTACTATGTGAGCTAGAGGATACGTGAGCGAAAGCTTCCACCTTTAGTATAGTAAAACACCTGTCATTTTGGCAGGTGTTTTGCTTTTTAGGCTATATCACCTTACTAAAACGATTGCCTTCTTTACTCGCCAAATAAGTATCAAACACCATCGCCACATTGCGCCCGAGCAGTCGCCCTTTTGGTAGCACCCGAATGCCTTTGGCGTCCATATCCACCAGTTTATCCGCCTGCAT